>ERZ778021.317-NODE-317-length-96747-cov-9.327835_pt1 | contig 96747 bp, 91 predicted proteins | sample MGYA00375751_ERZ778021 | MGnify/ENA primary metagenome ERZ778021 (study PRJEB29350, sample SAMN05389814) | bioreactor metagenome | isolation source: Thiocyanate stock bioreactor | place: South Africa: University of Cape Town | collected 2013-08-29 ... | reverse complement strand
AGCCTCGGCCACAACTACATCGGCACCGAGCACATCCTGCTCGGCCTGGTCCGCGAGAACGAGGGCGTCGCCGCCCGCATCCTGCTCGACTTCGACGCTGATTCCGACAAGATCCGCAACGAGGTCATCCGCATGCTCTCCGGCCCCGGCGGCCGCCGGCCCGGCCAGAGCGGCAGCGGCAGTTCGTCCGGCTCGAGCCAGGGTGAAGGCGGCGGCAAGAAGTCCTCGAAGCTGCTCGACCAGTTCGGTCGCAACCTGACCAAGCTGGCCGAAGACGGCAAGCTGGATCCGGTCGTCGGTCGCGAGACCGAGATCGAGCGGATCATGCAGATCCTTTCCCGCCGCACCAAGAACAACCCGGTGCTGCTGGGCGAACCCGGCGTGGGCAAGACCGCCGTGGTCGAGGGCCTGGCCGCCCGCATCATCAAGGGCGAGGTGCCCGAGATGCTGCGCGGCAAGCAGATCTACACCCTGGACCTGGCCGCCCTGGTCGCCGGTTCGAAGTACCGCGGCGAGTTCGAGGAACGACTCAAGAAGGTGATGAAGGAGATCGCCTCACGAGGCGACATCGTCCTCTTCATCGACGAGATCCACAACCTGGTTGGCGCCGGCGCCGCCGAGGGCGCGATCGACGCGGCCTCGATCCTCAAGCCGGCCCTGGCCCGCGGCGAGATCCAGACGATCGGCGCGACGACGCTCGACGAGTACCGCAAGTACCTGGAGCGCGACTCCGCCCTGGAGCGCCGCTTCCAGCAGATCCGGGTCGACCAGCCGACCCCGGAACAGACCGTGAAGATCCTCGAGGGCCTGCGCGAGCGCTACGAGCAGCACCACAAGGTGCAGATCTCGGATGATGCGCTGGAGGCCGCCGCCGAGCTGGCCGACCGCTACATCTCCGATCGTTTCCTGCCGGACAAGGCGATCGATCTGATCGACGAGGCTGCCTCGCGGATGCGGATCAAGTCGATGACCGCTCCGCCGGTCTACCGCGACCTCGAGGAAGAGATCGAGACCGCCCGCCGGGAGAAGGAAGCCGCGATCGAGGCCCAGGAGTTCGAGAAGGCCGCCAATCTGCGCGACACCGAACGCCAACTCACCACCCGCAAGCGCCAGCTCGAAGAGGAGTGGGCCGAGGGTGAAGAGGGCGAGCGCCCGGTGCTCGGTGAGGAAGAGATCGCCGACATCGTCTCGATGTGGACCGGCATCCCCGTCTTCAAGCTGACCGAGGCCGAGACCAAGAAGCTGATCCAGATGGAGAGCGAGCTGCACAAGCGCGTGATCGGCCAGGAGGCCGCGATCGAGGCCGTCTCCAAGGCGATCCGCCGCTCCCGTGCGGGCATCAAGGATCCGAAGCGGCCGGCCGGCTCCTTCGTCTTCCTCGGCCCCTCCGGCGTCGGCAAGACCGAACTCGCCCGCACCCTGGCCGAGTTCCTGTTCGGTGACGAGGACTCGATGGTCCGCATCGACATGTCCGAGTACATGGAGAAGCACGCGGTCAGCCGCCTGGTCGGCTCACCTCCCGGCTACGTCGGCTACGACGAGGGCGGCCAGCTGACCGAGGCCGTGCGCCGCAAGCCGTACTCGGTGCTGCTGCTCGACGAGATCGAGAAGGCCCACCCGGATGTCTTCAACATCCTGCTCCAGATCCTGGAGGACGGTCGCCTGACCGATTCGCAGGGCCGCACGGTGGACTTCCGCAACGCCATCATCATCATGACCTCGAACATCGGCGCGAACGAGATCGCCCGCAACCAGGGCATCGGCTTCACCGTCTCCGACGAGACCGGCATCTCCTACGACGACATGAAGGGCCGCATCATGAGCGAGCTCCGGAAGGTCTTCCGGCCGGAGTTCCTCAACCGGATCGACGAGGTGATCGTCTTCCACAAGCTGAGCCGCGAGGAAGTGCGCGAGATCATCGAGTTGATGCTGGCCCGGGTCCGCAACCAGGTGGCGGAGCACGAGCTGATGCTCGAGCTGGACAACGGGGCGAAGGACTTCCTCGCCGACAAGGGCTGGGATCCCTCGATGGGCGCCCGTCCGCTGCGTCGCGCGATCCAGCGCTACATCGAGGATCCGCTGGCCGACGAGGTGCTGAAGGCCGGCGGCGGCGAGTCGGTTGCCGGTTCGCTCGTGACCGTGACCCGGGACGAGTCCGGCGACGAAGAGGACAAGCCGCTCAAGCTGAAGATCACCAAGCCGCGCAAGCCGCGCAAGAAGAAGGATGACGGCCCCGAAAAGGTCGGGGTCGGAGCCGGCTCCTCGGGGTCAGGGTCCAGCGAGCCACCGGCCGGCAAGCCGGAGGCCGGTGACGGCCCGGCGGCCGAGTCGGCCGCCGAGTAGCCGGGTGACCGCGACACGCGGTCGTTTCCGGTGTTCTTACGGCTAGACTGACCCGCGACACTTCTAGGGACGGAGGGTTCTCTTGCGGCATGCCCGTGCAAAAACTGGATGGATCAACAGCGTCACCGCAACCTTTGCGGTGGTCTGCCTCGGGCTGTGCGCACCCGCGTTCGCGAGCGCGGATTGGAACACGCCGCAGGTCGTGTCGGGTGTGGGGACCAGCACCAGCCAGACCAGGGTCGCCGGTGACGAGCAGGGCAATGCGCTCGTGGTCTGGAAGCGGAACCTGGCCGGCCTGGACGTGATCCAGGGGACCAAGGTCGCCAGCGACGGCACCCAGGGACCGATCTTGACCCTTTCGTCGCCGTTGGCCAACGCGACGGACCCGGTCGTCGAATCGAGGGCCGATGGTTCGGCCCTGGTCGGCTGGATCAACACCAGCGGGGCATCCAATTTCGTCCAGACTGTCGCGGTTGCCGCCGACGGAAGCGTCGGCTCGATCGTCGATCGTTCCGTTCCGGGGCCTGCGGGCCGGGACGCCAAGGAGCTTTCGCTGGCGGTAGGGAGCGATGGGACGGCGGGCGCCGTCTGGCTCCACTTCAACGGGCTCACCTGGGTGGTCCAGGCCGTCCGGATCGCGGCAGACGGTGCTTCCGGCACCATCCATGACCTTTCCAATCCGTCGAGTTCGGCCCGGACGCCCGACATCGGCGCCGGCCCGACCGACGTGGCCGGCTCCGAGTTCGTCTACCGGGCCGCCTGGCCGCAGGGAGCCGGCGACGCCGCCAACGTCTACTCCCGAGAGATCGAGGTAGACGACAGCGTCTCCGACCTGTTCCAGGCGCTCTGGCCGCACACTGCCGAAACCGGGCCGACGGGAATCGGTACCGGAGGCAATCCGTACGACGTCCACGTCGTCTATGCGAAGGACGGATCTTTCAATGCCTTCTGGGTCCGGCACCGGACCGACTACTACAACGATCCCGTTACTAAGACCGAAATCCCGTACGAGAACGACGCGATCGAGTGGATCACCGCAGCTCAGGGCGCGCCGCTGGCCAGCGAGAGTTCGATCACCAACACGGCGATCACCCCGACTACCTACGGGGATCCCACATACGTCATGCACGACCTCGATGCGAACGCGCCTTTCGGCGGTGATCCGGTGATTTCCTGGGTCCACGACCTGGGCGGTGGCCTGGAGCGTGTCGAATCGTCTCATCTGGTCTTTCCGGGGGTAGTCGGCCAGTTCCAGGACTGGGCCGCTCCGAGCGGCAAGGTCGCCGCGGACCTGGAAGACCCGGTGATCACGACGACGACGAACGGCATCGGCGTAAGCGGCTGGGTGACACCGGCTGTCGTGCCCGGCAGGAACATCGCGTCGTGGGGCCGTTTCTCGAACACGCTTCTTTCCCCTACGCCGTTCACCCCGGGAGGCGGCACCGTCTACTCCGATGATCCGGGCTTCGCGATCAAGGACACGGGTGAAACCCTGGCCGCTTACACGGCAATCGATGGCGGCGGCATCGGGACCACGAGGGTGGTCACCTTCACCCGCCCGGGGATCTCGATCAGTCCTGCCCAGTTCAACTTCGGCCGGGTGCGCATCGGCGTGAAGTCCAAGGTCCATCTGCTGATCCGGAACCCGGGTGAAACGCCGAATCAGGTCAACAGCATTTCGCTTACCGGCCCTGGCGCTTCGAGATTCGAACTCGAGGGCGGACCGGACTGCGAAATCAGCCTGGCCGGCGGCGACGATTGTGGGATCGTGGTCTCGTTCACACCGCAGTCGACGGACGGCGTTTCGGCCAAGGTCGTGGTCGCCTCCGCGGCCGGCAACGTGGAAACCACGCTCTCCGGACGTGGGGTGGCGAAGACCGTCAACAAGCTGACGGTCACGCCGCGCCGGAAGTCGGTTCGGCGGGGCCGCACGGTCGCCCTCAAGGTCAAGGCCAGCAACCGCGGCGGGATCGCCTCCACCAACACCAAGGTCTGCGCCCAGATGAACAAGAAGGCGCTTCGCCTGGCCGGCGCACGTTGCCGTCAGATCGGATCGCTGGCCGCCGGCAGCAGCCGGACGATTACCTTCCGCGTCCGGGTCCGCTGGCGGGCCCACAAGAAGGCCAGGTACCCGGTGAGGTTCCAGCTCAGGTCCGGGAACGCGGTGGTGCGCACGGCCGTGGCGTCGCTCAAGGTCAAGCGGCGCTGACCGGCGGCTCGGCGTCTGGTCTCAACCGCGGCCGTATGAGATGAAGTCGGGGTGGCGCCAGGTCTTGTCGGCCTTGCGCTGCGCGATCGCCTCGAGATAGGGCTCGACCGGGTCGTCCGGCGGCCCCCACCAGCGGCCTGAATACCAGGCGCCCATGCTGCCCTGGAGGTCGCCGGCCCGGTATGTCTTACCGTTGCCGCTGACCGTGTTCAGCCAGGTCTGCTTGCCGTCGTAGTAGGAGCGGATGATCGCGCCGTAGTAATCGGCGTTGAAGGCGGTGAAGTACCGGGCGATCTTGCACTTGCCCCAGCAGTGGTAGGGACGACGCACCTGATAGAGGCCGAAGGAGTCGCCGTTGTCGCCGCGCACGTCCATGTCCCACCAGGATTCGACCACGGCAGCCGCCCGCATCGTGTCGGTGTCGATCCCCCACTTGAGCGAGGCCCACTGGATGATCTCGTCGGTCGTACCCTTGAAACGGCCGTCGACGAACCGCTTGTAGGGCATGTCGCTCCGCTTGCGCCAGGCCCGCAGCATCTTGCGACCCGGGATCCGGTGGTTGTCCTTGAAATTCATCGGCCGCGGTTCGTAGCCGTTGCGCTTGACCAGCTTGGCTGCCGCCTTGCTGGTCCGCGGACCCCAGTCGACTGGTTTGGTCTTCTGGTACTTCGCCTGGGCGGCCGCTGGGCTGCTCAGCGCGCAGGCGAGCAGCAGCGCACCGCAGGTAATCACCCGCAACTTCAAAGCTCGTCTTCCGGCGGCACTTCCAGGTACCGGATCATCTCGAAGGGTTCGTCCAAGGCGGCCATCGCGTTGAGGATCATGCCGGTTGCGAAGAAACGAGCGACCTCGGGCCGGGTCGCCTCGCTGATTTCGAGGACATCCTCGAACAGCTGGTTGAAGCCTTTGCGGATCGGTTCCTTGAGGTCGTCGCTCCCGGCCGCGGCAAAGATCTGGAGGTGGCAACGCACCCGGTCGTCGTCATGGAGCAAGCCGAGATACGCGAGGCCCATCTTGCGGATCCGCTCGTAGGGGCTGTCTTCCGGCAGGGCTGCCTCACGGAAGGTCTCGCGGATCCGGTCGTTGAGGACGTCGTGGCAGGCGAGGAAGAGGGCGCGCTTGTTCTCGAACAGAGCGTAGATGTACGGCTGGCGGATCCCGGCTCGCTCGGCGATCATCGAGGTCGAGGTGCCTGCGTATCCGTAACGTCCGAACTCGACCAAGGCCGCGTCTATGACCTCGGTTCGGCGAGCTTCCTGCGAGACCCTCGGTTTTCTGGCCTGTTCAGACATCCCTGTGCCCTTCGGTAACCCGGGTGGTTCATCCACTACCCGTATCGATCTTTACGCACCCTCCTTCGGGGTCGTGGGTTCCAACGGCGGCGCAACAGATGCGCCAGATGTCGGTTCTCAGGCCTTGTCGCGGGCCTGGAGCACCTGGTCTGCGGCTGCCTGTGCCGCTTCGATCTGGCCTGCCACCAAGTCGAGACCGTTGTCCCAGAAAGAGGGGTCACTGAGATCAACCCCGACCAGGGCGCCGAGTTGCTCTGGCGACTTCGAACCGCCGGCCGAGAGCATCTCCAGATAACCGGGCACGATCGCATCGCCCTGCTCCTCGTAGAGCCGGTAGACCGAAAGGGCCAGCAGCTGGCCGTAGGCGTAGGCGTAGACGTAGCCGGGCGAGCCGATGAAGTGGGGCACATACGACCACCAGGAGCGGTAACCCTCGGTCACCTCGACCGAATCGCCCAGCAGGTCCTCCTGGGTTTCGCCCCAGAGCTCACCGAATCGCTCGACCGAAAGCTCGCCTTCCTCACGCCGGGCGGTGTGGACCCGGTCCTCGAACTGGTTCATCGCGATCTGGCGGAAGATCGTCGCGATCTGGCCCTCGACCGATTCGGAGAGCAGGCCGAGCCTGGAGGCCGGGTCCTCCTCGGCGGCCAGCAGCCGGCCGAACACGAGTTCCTCGGCGAAGACCGAAGCGGTCTCGGCCACGGTCAGCGGCGTGTCCTGGTGGAAGATCCCCTGCTTGGCGGCGAGAGCCTGATGGAGGCCGTGGCCGAGTTCGTGGGCCAGGGTGAGGACGTCGCGGCGCCGGTCGGTGTAGTTGAGCATCACGTAGGGATGCGCGGAGGGGACGGTCGAGGCGGAGAAGGCGCCGCCGCGCTTGTTCGGCGCGGGAGGGGCGTCGATCCAACGCCCCTCGAAGAAACGGCCGACCACCTCGCCGGCCTGGGGGGCGAGCGAATCGAAGGCACTCTGCACGATCTCGCGGCCCTCGTTCCACTCGATGGTGACGTCGTCGGTGGCGATCGCCGCCATGCGGTCGTAATCGGCGAGCCGGTCGACCTCGAGCAGTTTCGCCTTGGTCCGGTACCAGGAACGGGCCAGGTCGTAGCGGCCCTTGACCGCTTCGACCAGGGCTTGGACCGACTCGTCCGAGGCCTCGTTGCTGAGGTTGCGGGTCGCCAGCCAATGCGGGTAGGACCGCAGGCGATCCTTGATCGCCTTGTCCTGCAGCAGGGTGTTGAAGACGTAGGCCCGGGTCCGGAGGCCGGGTTCGAGCGATTCGGTGATCGCTTCGGCGGTGGACTTCCTCACCTCGCGGTCCGGGTCGTGGAGGTGGGAGAGGGCGATGTCGAGGCTGACCGGTTCCTCGGCCTCGGGCAGGTCGACCCGGATCGCCGAGGTCAACTCGTCGAAGAGCCGCGACCAGGCGCCGGCACCGGTCACCGACATCTCGGTGGCGATCCGCTCCTCCGGAGCGCTGAGCAGGTGGTCGCGGTAGCGACGTTCGTTGCGCAGGTGGTGCTCGCAGAACTCGAGGCCCGGGGTGACGAGCAGGGCCTCGGCGGTCTCGTCGTCGAGTGCCGCCCATTCGAGCTCGAAGAAGAGCAGCCGGGTCTGGATCGCCGTGGCACGCTCGGAACCCATCTGCAGCAGGGCGCCATTAGCCGGGTCCGCGGTGTCGGCGGCGAAGCGCAGGTGCGCGTAGTTGAGCGCGCGGCCGGCCCGGTCGGAGATGTCGGCCAGCTTGGTCATGGCGACGATCAGCCCTGGCCCGTCGAGTTCCGCCACCTTGCCTTCGTAGGTCTCGGCGAACTTCTCCGAAGCCTGCTCGGCCTCGTCCAGCAGGGCGGTGACCGCGGCAGCCGGGTCAGCGGCATCGCCTTCGAGCAGGTCGTCGAGGTTCCAGGTCACCTCGGCCAGGGCGGCATCGGCTTCAGCGCTCACTTCGCGGTCCTTTCGTGGAGCTGACGGCGGACGATCACATCACCGATCAGCGAGCCGATCGCGCCCCCGGTGACCAGGGTCAGGATCGGGAACCACCAACCCCACCATTTCTGCATCGAGCCGTAGGCGCAGAGCGCGATCAGTACCACGAAGAAGAAACCGTGGATCGGTCCCAGGACGGAAACGATGTCGTGCTTGTCGGCGACCCAGCGCGATGCCCAGACCAGCGGGATCAGCAGCAGGAAGTCGAGGATCGCGACCGCGGCGATGATGTTGAGGAACCGGATCTCCCGGGCGCCGCCGGGCGCTTCGGGAGCGAGGTTTTCGGAGGTGCTCATGTCTCGGTGAAGCTATCAACCCGCCGGCCTCGCAACGGGCCGCACAACCCATCGAGGTTGAAGAAAGGAGCGCTATGTGGCGATTACTTCAATCTCAGTGAATCCGCGGCCGGCGGTCGGAGCGTGAGGTTGTCAGTAGAGCGGGGTGGTCAGGTGGATGCCGGCGTAGACCGTGGCCAGGGTGAGGGCGAAGGTGAGCACCATCAGGAAGCGGCTGTTGCCCCGGGCCATGTGCACGAAGACCGAGATGAAGGTGGCCAGCACGAGCGCCATCTTGACCTGGAACTGGCTTTCGTCCCAAAGCTCGAAATGGGAGGCCATGCCCATCCCGGTGAGTACCAGGACGCCGAGCGCGACCAGCGAGCCCATCCCGAAGCCGCGGGCAACGGAACCGATCTGAGACTGGTCTCCGCCCTTGACCAGGACCGGGACCACATTGGCGGCGAGCATGATCTGGCCACCGAGGAAATAGGCCATGGCGATGACGTGGAGGAAGAGCATGATTTGCCAGAACATGCGGTCAGGATATTCATGCCGGGCAGTGGTTTCACTGCGGCTTTCCCGCAGTCCCGGGGGAGAGAACGTCCTCCTCCGTCCTTAGGCTGGGGAGGTGGCGAAGATCCGTTCCCAACACGTCTGCCAGAACTGCGGCCATGTGGCGATGGCCTGGACCGGCCAGTGCCCGGACTGCCGGGAGTGGAACACGCTGGTCGAGCAGGCGGCGCCGAAGCCCGCCCCGAAGGCGACCGCCGGCAAGGGCGGGAACGGCCGCACCCTGCCGGCCGGAACACCCGGCCAGGCCGTGCCCCTGCGTGAGGTGCAGGCGGCCAGGGTGGAGCGACTTTCGACCGGGATCGGCGAGCTCGACCGAGTGCTCGGTGGCGGCATCGTGCCCGGGTCGCTGGTCTTGCTGGGCGGCTCGCCGGGGATCGGCAAGAGCACCCTGACCGGCATGGCGATGGCCAACCTGCAGGCGGCCGGGTCCGAGACGCTCTACGTCTCGGGTGAAGAGTCGGCCGCCCAGGTGCGGATGCGGGCCGAGCGGCTCGGACCGGCCGCCCTGGAGGTCAAGGCGCTGGCCGAGAGTTCGCTGGAGACCGTGCTGGGAACGATCGAGGCCGAACGGCCGGCGGTCTGCGTGATCGACTCGATCCAGACCATGCACAGCTCGGAGCTGAGCGGCGCCCCCGGCTCGGTCGGCCAGGTCCGGGAGGCGGCGAACGCGCTGGCCGAACTGGCCAAGCGGCTGGATGTGGCGGTTATCCTGGTCGGGCATGTGACCAAGGAAGGCAGCCTGGCCGGGCCCCGGGTGCTCGAGCACCTGGTCGATTGCGTCCTGCGCTTCGAGGGCGAGCGAGAGCGGACCTGGCGGACCCTGAGGGCGATCAAGAACCGCTTCGGGGCCACTTCCGAGGTGGGTGTGTTCGAGATGCGCTCCGGCGGCCTGACCGAGGTACTCGACCCCTCTGCCCGTTTCGTCGAGGAGGCGACCGGCGCCCAGGGCTCGGTGGTGCTGGCCTCGATGGAGGGGACCCGCCCGGTCCTGGTCGAGGTCCAGGCCTTGGTTTCGCCTTCCGAGCTCGAAATACCACGGCGGGTGGTCAACGGGATCGACCGCAACCGCCTGAGCATGATCCTTGCCGTTCTGGCCCGCCACGCGAGGCTCGGGCTCGGCACCGCCGACGTCTTCGTGAACGTGGTCGGCGGGGTACGGGTGGATGAGCCGGGCGCTGACCTGGCGGTAGCGCTGGCGGTGGCATCCGCCCAGCGCGGCGAGCCGCTCTCGAGCCCGGACGGACGGCCCCTGGCCTGCTTCGGCGAGCTGGGGCTGACCGGTGATCTCAGGTACGTCGCCCACGCCGACCGGCGGGTCTCGGAGGCGGCGAAATTCGGCCTCGCACCGGTGATCGGGCCGCGGGGCGGAGAGCGGCTCGAGGGCCTGGCACCGTGCGCCACGGTGCGGCAGGCCCTGAAAGTCGCATTTTCGGGAAATCAGACGGTGAAACCGGCCGCTGCAGCCTGATCCAGGCTGAGGTTCAGCCTTGGCTAAATTCGGCTCCGGGGGCGGGATTCGGGAAGTTCAGCCGGTTGGCAACGGACCGCCCAGAAACACGGTAGACCGCATTAGAATGCGGAATCTGGCATAATTCACTGAATGTCATCAGCAGTTGAAAGTGATCTCGCTCATCTTTCAGAGCGTCAGGATCCCAGGCTGCTGCGTGCGATCGATGCGGTCGCCCCGGGCACCGAGCTGCGCGAGGGCATCGACAACATCCTTCATGCCCGCACCGGTGGACTGATCGTAGTCGGTGAGACCGAGGATTTCGCCTTCATGCTTTCCGGCGGCATCAAGCTGGACATCGACTACAGCCCGGCCATGCTCTACCAGGTGGCCAAGATGGACGGGGCGATCCTGGTCAACGCCGACGGCAGCAAGATCACCTGGGCCAACGTCCAGATGATGCCCGACCCGACCATCCACTCGGTCGAGACGGGTACCCGCCATCGCACCGCCGAGCGCATCTCCAAGCAGGTCGATGCCCTGGTCATCGCGATTTCGGAGCGACGGCAGGTCGTTTCGCTCTACCTCGACGGGGTCAAGTACATCCTGCAGGACATCCCGGCCGTGCTGGCCAAGTCCAACCAGGCCCTGGCCACGCTGAACAAGTACCGCACCCGTCTGGACGAGCTTTCGAGTCGTCTGACCCGGGCCGAGTTCAGCGGCGGGGCCGTGCTCTACGACGCGCTGGCCGTGCTTCAGCGGTCTGAGCTGGTCTCGCGGATGGCGACCGAGGTCGAGCGTTACGTGATCGAGCTCGGCACCGAGGGCCGGTTGATCGAGATGCAGCTCGAAGAGACGATGGTCGGTGTGGCGTCGGAACGCCTGGCGCTGATGCGCGATTACTCGGTCGAGGACACCGAAGAGAACGTGCAGTACATGCTCGAAGAGCTGGCGGCGCTGCCGCATCAGGACGTGCTCGACTTCGGGCGCTTGGCGGAGCTTCTCGGTTACGACCGCAAGGTCAACACGCTCGACCTGGCCACCGAGCCGCGCGGGTACCGGCTGCTGGGGCAGGTTCCCCGCTTACCGCGCCTGGTGGTCCAGAAGATCGTCCAGAACTTCGGCAACGTCGAGGAGGCCCTGCGGGCCAGCGACGAGGAACTTGCCGCTGTCGACGGCGTCGGCCCGGCCCGCGCCAAGGAGATCCGCGAAGGCGTGCGGAGGCTCCAGGAGACAGTGATGGCCGACCGGTTTTTGAACACATGACGACGGGCGTCGTCAGCTAAGAGACAAAGGAGCATCTGATTTCCGATTCAGACGCAGTGAACGGCGAAGTTATCGACGAGGATCTCGAGGACCTCGTTCCGTACGTGTGCGATTTCGAGGAAGGCGACAAGGTCGTCTATCCGCACCACGGGGCAGGCGTTGTTCTGAAGAAGGCTGATGCCGAGCTCATGGGAGAGACTCGCGAGTACCTGACGATCAAGATCCTGCACAACGACCTGACGGTCAAGGTTCCGACCGAGAAGGCCGGCGAGGCCGGACTGCGGCGGGTCATCGATGAGGACGAGATCAAGAAGGTCATCTCGGTGCTGTCGGACGAGGTTTCCGACATGCCGAAGAACTGGAACCGCCGGTTCAAGTACAACAAGGAAAAGATCAAGACGGGTGACGTCTTCGAGCTGGCCGAAGTGGTCCGCAACCTCGCCCTGCGCGAGATGGAGAAGGGCCTCTCCACCGGTGAGAAGCAGATGTACACCCGCGCCAAGAAGATCCTCGCCTCCGAGTTCATGTACGCCCTCGACAAGGACGAAGAGGGAGCCGAGAGCTACCTCGACAACCTGCTCGAGGAGCGCTACGAAGCTTCGGTGGCGGCGGCTGCGGCCTAGGCCGCAGCTCGGGCCGTCCTCGGCTCGATGGGGGTTCCGGCACTTATTGTGGCCGCCGGTTCCGGGCAGAGGCTCGGGGCCGGTGGGCCCAAGGCCCTGGTCGAGTTGGCCGGCCGGCCGCTCTATGCGTGGTCGGTGGACGCCTTCCGCCGGGCGACCCACATCGACCGCATCTTCGTCGCCGTCCCCCCGGGACAGGCGGGGCTCTTCACCGAGCCGGGGATCGTCACCGTCGAAGGCGGCGAAACCCGTTCCCACTCGGTCGCCAACGGGCTCGCCGCGATCACCGCCGAAGGCGACCCGGGGCTGGTGGTAGTCCACGACGCCGCCCGTCCTCTGGTCAGCCCGGCCCTGATCGACGCCGCCGTGATCGGCCTTGATTCCGACTCCGGGCTCCATGCCCTGATCGCCGCTGCGCCGGTGACCGACACCGTCAAGCGACTCGGTGAAGAAGGAGTGGTGGCGGAGACCTTGGACCGCTCACAGCTGGTCGCGGTGCAGACCCCTCAGGTATTCCGGGTCGAGATGCTTCAGCGCGCGATCGAAGCGGGCGATCTCGCCGCGGCGACCGATGACGCTGCCCTGGTCGAGGCGGTCGGGGGGTCGGTCGGCGTGATCGAATCGCCGTCCGGCAATATCAAGGTGACCGTCCCCGGCGACCTCGAACTGGCCGCCCACTTCCTTGAAGGATCCCGATGACCGAAACGGTAATCACCGACTACCACCTGCATCTGCGCGGCGACGACCTTGCCGCCCGGGCGGCCGACCATTTCAACGCCGAGAACATCGCCCGCTACGCCGAGGCGGCCGCGGCGGCCGGGGTGACCGACCTCGGCTGTGCCGAGCACATGTACCGCTTCACCGAGGCACTGTCTGTCTGGCGCCACCCCTTTTGGGACGAGTGGGCGATCGACGACATCGACCAGTACGTAGAGGCGGTGGAGTCCAGCCCGATCAAGCTCGGGATCGAAGGGGACTACATCCTCGGGGCCGAAGAAAAGCTCGAGGCGATGCTCGGCTCGCGGCCTTTCGACTACGTGGTCGGCTCGGTCCACTTCCTCGGGGACTACTCACTGGACACCGAGGAGTACACGATCTGGGATGGCACCCAGGATGCCGACGACATCTGGCGCCGCTACTTCGAGACGCTGGCCAGCGCCGCCCGGTCGGGCCTGTTCGACATCCTCGCGCACCCGGACCTGGTCAAGGTCTGGGGCCGGGCCGGCCGGTCGCCCTCGGTCGATCCGCGGACCATGTACGAGCCGGCGATCGAGGCAATCGCCGACACCGGCATCGCGGTCGAAGTCTCGACCGCCGGCCTGCGCAAGGGGGTGGGGGAGATCTATCCCGCACCCGCTTTCATGGAGATGTGCGTCGAGGCCGGCGCGGTCTTCGCTCTCTCCTCCGACGCCCACGAGCCTGACCAGATCGGTTTCCGCTATCCGGAGGCGCTCGAGTTCCTCGCGTCGCACGGCGTCGAGCAGCTCGCTATCTTCGAAGACCGTCAGCGGAAGCTGGTACCTGTCGGTGAATTGAAGGCTTCGGAAGGCGCGACCGGGGAGGTCGGTTGACATGGCGATCAGCGTCGGCATCGGATATGACAGCCACCGTTTCGCGGAGGGTCGCAAGCTGATCCTCGGCGGGGTCGAGGTGCCGTACGAGAAGGGCCTTTCCGGCCACTCCGACGCCGATGTCCTTACCCATGCGGTGATCGACGCGATCCTCGGCGCGGCCGGGCTCGGTGACATCGGCGAGGTCTTCCCGGACACCGATCCGGCCTGGGAGGGAGCCGACTCGATCGGCCTGTTGAGCACCGTGATCGGCATGTTGCGTGGCCCGGTCGTCAACGTCGACGCCACCTTGATCTGCGAGCAGCCCAAACTCGGCCCGCACCGCCCCGCCATGGTTTCGAAACTGGCCGAGGCCTCCGGTGGCCGGGTCAGCGTCAAAGCGACGACCAACGAGCAGATGGGGTGGATCGGCCGAGGCGAAGGCATCGCCTGCATGGCCGTCGCCACCGACTGATCCCGGGTAAAGTCCCGCCTCTATGAACCCAGTCAAGTCGGCATTGGAAGCCGTTTCCAGCAAGGCTTTCGAGATCAAGACGCTGCACAGGGCGGGAGTGGTCGGCGGGCTCGGCCCGGCGGCGCTTCCGGTCGCCGCCTCGTCCTTCATCCGCGGCGGCACCACGCCGGCGACGGCGATCCGCATCGCCGCGGCCAAGCACGGTGACCGCACCTACCTGGTCGACGAGAAGGGTTCGCTCACCTTCGGCGAGGTGCACCGCCGCAGCAACGCCCTCGCCCATGCCTTCGCCGGCCTCGGCATCGGGCCGGGCGACGGCCTGGCCCTGATGTGCCGCAACCATCGCGGCTTCGTCGAGGGAAACCTGGCCGGTTGGAAGCTGGGCGCGAATGTGATCCTGCTGAACACGATGTTCTCCGGCCCCCAGCTGGCTGACGTGATCGAGCGCGAGGGTGCCAAGGTGGTCGTGCTCGACCAGGAATTCGAGGACCTCCTCGCCGGGGTTCCGGAAGGGGTCGGCCGGATCTGTGGGTTCGAGGACGAGCCCGGCACCTCGGGCCTGCCCAGCCTCGAGGACCTGATCGCCTCGAACGACGATTCCGAGCTGCCCTGGCCGGAGCAAAAAGGTCGTAACGTGATCCTCACCTCGGGCACGACCGGCACCCCCAAGGGCGCCCAGCGGCCGGCCCCGAGCGGGCTCTCCGTCATGGTCGGCATGCTGGACCGGATCCCGCACTTCTCCGGCGAGACGATGGTTATGGCGGCTCCCCTGTTCCATTCCTGGGGATATCTCAACTCGATCATCGGCACTTCGGTCGGTGCGCGCCTGATCCTCCAGCGCCGCTTCAGGCCGGCCCAGACCATGGAGCTGGTCGATCAGTACGAGGCCGACGCGATCACGGCGGTGCCGGTCATGCTGCAGCGCATCCTCGAACTGGATGAGGAGACGAGCCGCGACTTCCGGGCCGAGAACCTCAAGATCGTCACCTTGTCCGGCTCGACCCTGCCTGGAGGCCTGGCTACCGCCTGGATGGACCGCTATGGCGACAACATCTACAACTTCTATGGCTCGACCGAGGTGGCGATGGGTTCGATCGCGACGCCGGAGGACCTGCGCAAAGACGCTTCGACGGCCGGGCGCCCGCCTTATGGCACCTCGGTGCGATTGATCGACGAAGCCGGGGAAGAGGTGCCGGTGGGTGCGACTGGCCGGATCTTCATCCGCAACGAGATGACCTTCGACGGCTACACCGGCGGCGGAGGCAAGGAGAGCCTCGACGGCTTCCTCTCGAGCGGCGACATCGGCCACTTCGATTCGGACGGGTTGCTGTTCATCGACGGCCGCGACGACGAGATGATCGTCTCCGGCGGGGAAAACGTCTTCCCGGCCGAGGTCGAGGATCTGATCGCCGGCCATGAACAGGTGGTCGAGGCGGCGGTGATCGGCGTGACCGACGAAAAGTTCGGTCAGGCGCTCCGCGCATACGTGGTCTTGAAGCAGGAGGACATCCTCGGCGAAACCGAGATCCGCGCCTTCGTCAAGGCCAACCTCGCCTCCTTCAAAGCACCTCGTGACGTGATCTTCCTGCCCGAACTCCCGCGCAACGCGACCGGGAAGATCCTCAAGCGAGAGCTGCAGTAATCACATCTCGGTGGTGGTCGTAGTAGTTTTTGGGTGACGATGAGCGATTCCACCCCAGCTCCGTCGGAGGAAAAAGCCGCATCGAGCAACGGGCTGCCGCCCGAACTGCGCCAGCTCGGCGAATCCTCCGGCAAACTCAGCTCGAGGATCGAGGCCCTCGCCAAGGAACTGACCGCCAGCGAAGCGCGCGCCCGCGAGGCCGAAGTCGCTGCCCGCGAGGCCGAACTCAAGGCGCTTGCCGCGGCCCGCGATTCGGTCGTCCAGGCCCGCAACGAGCGCCAGAAGGCGGAGGCTGCAAAGGCCTCGGCCGCGACCGCCGACCAGCGGGTCGAGGCGGCCCGCGCCCAGGCGGCCCGCGACGTCGCCGAGGCCCGCGAGGACATCAAGACCAAAGCCCGCGAGACCCTGCGCAAGCTGAGCGCCGAAGCCAGGGAGAAGATCGAGGCCTCCCGGGAGGCCCGGATCAAAGCCGAGGAGAGGGTCAAGGAACTCGAACAGAAGGATGCCGACCAGCGGGAGGCCCAGGCCAAGGTCGAGGCCGACCTGAAGCGGGTCGAAGGAACTCTCAAGCAGGAGCGCGAAACCCGGGACGAGGCGATGGCCAAGGTTGCGGCCGAGGGTGAGGAGCGGCTCGCTGCCCGAACCAAGCACTTGGAAGAGGTCGCGGAGCGCCTTGCCAAGGAAGCCCGCCAGGCGGCCGAGCGCGAGGCCAAGAACCGGATCGAGGCCTACGAGGAGAAGACCCGCAAGGCCCAGGAAAGGGCCGCCCAGGCCGAAGCTCACGCCAATGAATTCGAGTCGCTGGCCCGCCAGAAGATCGCCGAGCTCGAGGCCGACGTCGACCGCCGGGTCATGGAAGGCACCGAGCAGGTCCGTCGCGAGGCGGCCGAACGGGTCGACCAGCTGATCGAGCGTTTCGGCCGTGAGGCCGAAGAGGACGCGCGTCGCCGGGCCGACGAGCGGCTGCGCGAGGAGGACGAGCGGATCCAGCGCGAAGCCGAACGCCGGGCCGAGCTGGCCCGCAAGTCGGCCGAGGATGATGTCCAGGCGGCCGCCGACAGGGCCCGCCAGGAAGCGCTCTCCGCCGCTTCCAGCACCGCCCCCGAATGGGAGCGTTCGGAGAGCACCGAGGGCGAAGGTGGCCCCGTGCCCCGGCGTCGCCGGGGCGGCCCCGGTTCCGGCGGCTACCGCACCTTCTGAGTTGGCCCCCGCGTCTCACAGCCCGGCCCTGGGTTGACCGGCCCCACCGGCATGCGCGAAGTCAGGATCAAGGACACGATGAGTGGGGAACTCCTCACGCTTCCGGTCGAAGGGGAGATCGGGATCTACGCCTGCGGACCGACCGTCTACAGCCGTATCCACATCGGCAACGCGCGCCCCTTCGTGGTCTTTTCGCTGCTGGCCCGGTTCCTGAAGAGCGAGGGTTATCCGGCGAAGCTGGCGATCAACGTCACCGACGTCAACGACAAGATCTATACGGCTGCGGCCGAACGTGGCATTCCCTCATCCGAACTGGCCGCCGAGATGACCGCCGCCTACTTCGAGGACACCGGTCGGCTCGGCCTCGGCCGGCCGGACGCCGAGCCCCTGGCGACGGAGACGATCGGCCCGATCGTCGACCTGATCGCCACCCTGGTCGACGAAGGCCACGCCTACGAATCCGGCGGTGACGTCTACTTCTCGGTCCGCAGCTTCGACGCGTACGGCAAGCTTTCGCACCGCCCGACCGAGGAGATGGAGCAGGGCGAAGGCGATGATGCCGGTTCGCTGAAGCGTGATCCGCTCGATTTCGCCCTCTGGAAGACGAAGAAGGAAGGCGAGGACACCGCCTGGGATTCCCCCTGGGGCCCGGGCCGGCCGGGCTGGCACATCGAGTGCTCGGCCATGGCCGAGGCCGAACTCGGCCAGCCCTTCACCATCCACGGCGGCGGCTCCGACCTGGTCTTTCCCCATCACGAGAACGAGATCGCGCAGTCAGAAGCCGCCCGTGGCAAGGAACTGGCCCGGATCTGGATGCACAACGGGATGATCGAGACCGGCTCGGAGAAGATGTCGAAGTCGATCGGCAACATCTTCCAGCTCTCGGAGGCGATCGACCGCTTCGGGGCCGAGGCCGTCGTCGCCTACCTGATTTCCGGCCATTACCGTCAGCCGCTCGCCTTCGGTGAAGGGCCGTTGGAACAGGCCGTAGCGGGCAACGAACGGCTGCGCAACTTCCTGCGGGAGAACCCGCCGGGTGACGAAGCGGGTACCGAGGCGGCCGCGGCCGCGGACCGCTTCCGGGACGCCCTGGCTGACGATTTCAACACGCCGCGAGCGATGCGTGAGGCCTTCGACCTGGTGCGGGCCGCCAACCAGCGCCCCGATGAACCGGCCCTGACCGGGGCCGGCACCGCCCTGGCCGGCATGCTGGACCTGGTCGGGCTCGGCTCGCTGGCCGAGCGTGGGGAGGAGGGGCCCGACGCTGCCGCGCTGGAGTTGCTCGCAGCCAGGAACCAGGCCCGCGAGAGCAAGGATTGGGGCCGGGCGGACGAGATCCGCGACCAGCTGGCCGAACTCGGCTGGGAGGTACGGGACGGCGCCGAGGGCGCCCGACTGGTACCCCGCGATTGATGGACGGCCGGGGCTGAGATGGCGGGCGAGATCATCTACGGCCGCAATCCGGTCGAGGAGGCAGAAAGGGGTCGCCGCAAGGTGCTGCGGGTCTGGAAGTCCCCCGAGACCCCCGAGACGAAGCTGGTCGAGCTCTGCGGCTCCAGCGACCACCAGGGGATCGTGGCCGAAGTCGAGCCCTACCCATATGTGGACGGGCAGGAGCTGCTCGGCGACGAGAATGCGCTGGTGGTCGTTCTCGACCAGATCCAGGATCCCCGCAACCTAGGTGCGGTCTGCCGTTCGGCCGAGGCGGCCGGGGCGAGTGGGGTGGTGATCCCCGATCGCCGTGCCGCCTCCGTCACCGCAGCCGCGGCAAAGGCCTCGGCCGGGGCGGTCGAGCACCTCAAGATCGCCCGGGTCCGCAACATCAGCGACTGGATCACCGACGCGAAAGATGCGGGCTTCTGGATCTGGGGCGCTGACGGCCGGGCCGACCAGGCTCCCTGGCAGGTCGACCTGACCGGCAAGACCGCGCTCGTCCTCGGCACCGAGGAGAAGGGGCTGCGGCCCCGGGTGGCCGATTCCTGCGACGGCCTCATCGCGATACCCCAGGCCGGCCAGGTCGACTCACTGAACGTCTCGGTCGCCGCCGCGGTGCTGATTTTCGAAGCGATCCGCCAGCGGTCCTGATCCCTGCGTCTGCAATCCCGTTTGCAGTTTTGGAGGCACCGGGTTGACAGAACTCTGCCCGTGTGTAAACTAATCTCCAGATAAAGGGTGAACCTCGACTTGAGTGTGAGGTTCATCTGTCAGCAAGGGCGTCCAGGGGAGGTAAGTGGCGCCACAGGCCTTCTTCTAAAGGAGAATGTGCGGTGGCTACCCCAACCTCAATTTCCCAAAACCAAGCCGTTTCCGACGTCCCTGCTCGATCCTTCGGGACCGGGTCTAACCCTCGACTTGAGCCTAATGATGAGACTCTCGTCGCCTTCGCCAAGCGCGGCAAGAAGGACGCCGCGGACCGTCTGGTCCGGCGTTATCAGAGCTTCGTCCGGCTCAAGGCTTCGTCCTACTTCCTGGTCGGCGGCGACTCCGATGACCTGATCCAGGAGGGTCTGCTCGGCCTGCACAAGGCGATCCGCGACTACCGGACCGACCGCGAATCGAGCTTCCGCAACTTCGCGGAGCTCTGCATCACCCGTCAGATCATCACCGCGGTCAAGACCGCGACCCGCAACAAGCACGTGCCCCTCAACCAGTACGTGTCCTTCGGCCAGTCCCCGGCGTCGAACAGCGAGTCGGAGACCACGATGGAGGAGATCCTGCCCGGCCCGACCGCTTTCGACCCGGTCAACCAGGCGATTTCCTCGGAAGAGCTGGCCTCACTGGTCTCCTGCCTCCAATCGACCCTCTCGGAGATGGAGAGCAGCGTGCTCGGCTACTACCTCGAGGATCGCTCCTACGAGGACGTGGCGGCCCTGCTCGGCTGCGAGACCAAGACCGTGGACAACGCCCTCCAGCGCGTCAAGCGCAAGGTCAGCAAGCACCTCGAGTCCCGCGACGTAGCCGTCTGATCCCTCTGAAAGCCAGGCCGGCAGGCCGTCTCCCCGCGTCGGACCGCACCCGGCCGGGGCCAAAGCCTGCCGGGCTGTCAAAATCCCGCCTCCTGCCCGGCTAGCTCAATTGGCTAGAGCACCTGTCTTGTAAACAGGAGGTTTCCGGTTCGACCCCGGAGCCGGGCTTCGCGTTCGATGAGGTCGGCGTCCGCAGGATGAGTCGGGCGGCCGTTTATCCGAAGATGTGGCGAGTGTGGCTGAACGGGCTCTTGCCGAAAGCGAGGACCTTTGCCGGCCGCACGGCGAAGACGTGGACGATGCCCTCCCCGCCGCCATCATGCAAGAAGCCTTCGGCGACCGGCTCGAACTGCCACTGCCCGTCCCACTTTTCTTTCCAGGCCGCGGCGAGCTCGGCCAGGCGAGCGGGGTCCGTAACCCGTTCGGCCTCTCCCTCTACCACCACGTCCAGACCTCGCTCCCAGCCGTTGCAGCCGGTGGTAAGGGCCACCTTTGAGTTGGTTTCGAGATTGATCGCTTTCTGCTCTCTGGGCCCGGTCCCGAAATGCAGCGCGCTGTCGTGCCAGACGGCGACCAGCGGCGTCACGTGGGGCCGGCCGTCGCCGCGGACGGTGGTGATCCAGGACAGCTGCGCCGTCTCCAGCACCTCCTCTGTCTCTTGCCAGGGCGTCGCCTCGGCCCCGGGGCCGCTGAAGCGACTATCGAGCTGGGTCTTGACGTGATCCATGGCCTTCTCCTCGCGTGCTTGACCAGTTGCTGAGGGCAAGTGGTGTTGACCGGCAGCATCTAGCCTACGAAGAGGAGCTGGCGAAGGCACTCGCTGGTCCGCTTACCGATACGTAAGCTTTGCGCGTGGACGTGTCGGGGCTGCGAGATCTGCCGGTGTTCTGTTCGTGGAGCGGAGGCAAGGATTCGGCCCTTGCCCTGCATGAGGCGATCCGCGCCGGGGCCGAACCGCGCCTGTTGGTCACGATGCTGACCGAGGACGGAATCCGGTCCCGTTCGCATGGTCTCCATCGTTCGGTCCTTGAAGCGCAATCCGATGCGCTAGGCGTGCCGATCAGGTTCGTCGGAGCAACCTGGGCGGACTACGAGCCTGGATTCGCGCAGCTGGTCGGGGCGGCGGTCGAGTCGGGCGCGTCTACCGGCGTCTTTGGGGACATCGACATCGCCGGCCATCGCGAATGGGTGGAAGGGGTCTGCGGGCGGAGTGGCGCTTCGGCCTGTCTTCCCCTGTGGAATCGAGATCGTGCGGACGTCGTAAGCGATCTCCTTGACACGGGCTTCAAGGCGGTGGTCGTGGCAGTGCGGGACCAGGTGCTCCCCGAGTCCCTGCTGGGCCGGGTCATCGACCGGGAGGTGCTGGGCGAGATCTCCGCCACCGGGGCAGATCCGGCCGGCGAGCATGGCGAATATCACAGCCTCGTCACCGACGGCCCCATGTTCAAACGTCCGCTCGAAGTCGAGTTCGGTGAGGTCAAACTCGCCGACGGGGTCCTATTTCGGGACGTGAGAGTGGCTGACTAGCCCCGGTGCGGCCTGGTCAGGTTGTGATACTGGGCCTATGGCTGCCAAACGCATCATTCCCTACTTCGAATCGTCCGATCTCGAGGCGACGCGGCAGTTCTATGTCGGCGTGCTCGGCCTCGAGGAAGGGACATTCGGGGGTGGTTACGTCGGTTTCGGGTCCGGCCCGGCCCAGGTTGTCTTCGGCCCCCCGGACGCGGAGCGGATCCTCCCCGACATGGGTGTGGACCTCGGCTCGCGCGAGGCCGTCGACGCAGCACACGCGGAAGCGGTCAAGGCCGGTCGTGACGTGATCTACGGACCGGTCGACGAGCCATGGGGCGTGCACCGCTTCTTCGTCCGGGATCCGCAGGACGTCGTGATCAGCGTGCTCGCACACGATTGACCCGGACCTCAACCGCGGCTAGCCGCGTAGTGCATGTATGTCGCTGCGAACAGGCTTCTCGGTCGCTTTGCTAGGTATCGCGCTGCTGGCCGCAAGTTGCGGCGAATCGGGTGAAACGAGCGCGGTCGGTGCCTCGCCGGCTCCCGATCCATCGGGAGCAGACGCTTCATCGCGGGATCGACCTCAGGTCTTTGCCCGGGACGCTCAGCTCGAGGCGGGCTCGACGGCAATCTTGCTGCGGATCCCCAAGATCGGGCGACTGCGGGCCTCGTGCCGCCAAGCATACGTCGACACCAGTTTTGAAGCGTCCCCGAGCCTGCCCGGCGGCGACATCGTGGTTCGGTCCGGCGTAACGTCGCGCAGCGGAACGGTCAACCAGTATCGGGGCAACAAGTTCCTCGGAAAGAAGTTCGCGGCGCCTCCAATGGCCAAGCCGGACATCCAGACCTGGAGCGTCGCCGGATTCGCGCCCGCAGGAGTGCGACCGACCATGATCACCGTGGCCGCGAAGGGCGGCGCCTACAGGCCGTTTCGCTGTGCGGTTTCGGCTCTCGCCAACGTCGGTGGCCCGATCAGCACGATCACGAAATAAACCTGGAGCTCGGGACCTCTGGGCTCGTCCTGTGCGTACAAGTCATGTGGACTTGGCCGGCTACGACTGCGATCCTGCGATCGTGGGGAGAATCGAGCGGATGACCGTAGGGAAAGGCCCGAAGGATCGGGCGGGTGCCTTCCAGCCTGAACGCCAATGGATCGAGGAAGCCAGCCGCGGCTCGGAGGCCGCGATGGAGAGCCTCTTTCGAGCCTATTGGCCGGGAGCCCATCGGGCCGCTTACCTGGTGGTTCGGGACTGGAACGCTTCCGAAGACATAGCCCAGGAAGCATTCATGAGGGCCGTGAGGTCACTGGACCGGTTCGACCGCAAGCGGCCGTTCGGGCCGTGGCTGCACCGGATCGTGGTCAACCGCTCGATCGACTGGTGCCGGCGACGGGCGGCGCTCCATGAGGTCGGCGACGGGCAGGCGGCGCTGGACGCGGCCGGGATGGAAATGCACTTCCCCGACCCACATCTGCGCAGCCAGGTCTTCGAGGCGCTCGGGCTGCTGCCACCCGAGCAGCGGGCCGTCGTGGTGCTCCGGTACTACCTCGACTACACACCGGGAGAGATCGCAGAGCTGCTCGATCTGAACCGGGGAACGGTCAACTCGCGCATGCGCCGGGCCCTCGACCGGTTGGGTCAGGACTTGGAAGGGAGGCCGGAGTGACCGGCGAGGAACTGAAGGCCAGGCTCGAACAGGTGCCGCTGCCAGACGAGGCGGTGGCCGAGGAGCGAGCCTGGGAGTTGGTGTGCAGCGCCTACCGAAGCGAGCTAGAGGCCGGCGCGGCCGAGGGCGGCAGGCCCAGGAAGAAAGCCGGTCGTCGGTCACTCATCGGCCGACCCGCCTCCAAGGCCTGGGCCTTGGCCGCCGTGCTGGCGATCGGTGTGGTCGTCTCGCCGGCCCGGGCGCTCGTCACCGACCTGGTCAAGGATGTCGTCCAGGGGCCGAAGGTCGAGTCGACCACCGTGTCCACCTCCCCGCCGGGAGGGGGCAGGCTCCTGGTGCAAAGCCGGGCGGGAACCTGGGTCACTGACGACGACGGGTCACGGCGGCACCTGGGCGATTTCGAAGACTCGACCTGGTCACCGCAGGGCCGGTTCATCGCCGCCACGGACGAGCGACAGCTGGTGGCGATGGCACCGGACGGCGAGGTCCGCTGGGCGCTGACCCGGCCGTCTCGCCCGTCCCTCCCAAGCTGGAACTCGCCGGACGGCTTCCGCATCGCCTACATCGAAGGCAGGCAGCTGCGTGTCGTGGCCGGCGACGGCACCGGGGACACCCTGCTCGCTTCTGGGGCGGCTGCGGTGCGGCCTTCTTGGCGACCAGGCCCCGCCCACGAGCTTGCCTTCGTACGGGCCGGGGACCGCGTAGAGGCACTCAGCGTGGACAGCGGGCGGCGCCCGTTCTCCTGGGTGGCCAGGGGCCAGGTCAGGGGAATCGAGTGGTCCGACGACGGTTCACGCCTCCTGGCCTGGACCAGGCAATCGGCAGTGGTTCTCGATTCCGGTGGCCACGCCCTCTGGCATCACTCGACGAGCCCCGGAAGCGAGATCGAATCGGCTCGTCTCCGGCCGGGATCGAGCCAGATAGCCATCGTGGAAGGTGGGGGACAGGCCCGCGTGATCCTGGCTGCCCCCCGGCGGCCGGCGCGGGTCTTGCTCGCCGCCCAGTCGCTGGCCAATCCGATCTGGTCCGCTGACGGCAGCGAATTGATGGTCGCTTGGCCCGAAGCCGACCAGTGGCTCTTCCTCCGCGGCACAAGCCTAAATCGGGTTGACGCGCTGAGTGATGTCTCCAAACAGTTCTCGCCGGGGTCAAGCGGAGCGACATCGTTCCCGCGGACGACCGGTTGGTGCTGCTCGCGTTGACGCGGCGTCCAGGGACTTCTGACGGGTCGATCCGCGTATCTGAGGTATGCGAACGAGGTGGCTCCTTCCATCAGTGCTCTTGGCCTTGGCCCTGAGTGGATGCTCCGGTGGTTCCGGCGGCAACGGGGAGTCCGAACAGAGCCGGGAAGCCAAGGTTCTGGAACGGCTCGCCGAACTTGACACGGGGCCGAAATGGGATACCGCCAGTCGCGACGGCTCGCTGATGGCCCGCCTGCCGGCGGGCTGGAGCGAGGTGCCGGACATCGATCCGCTGGCCCTGCTCACGCTTTCCTCCGGTCCGGTGACCGGCCGCATCATCAGCCCTTGCCTGCCAGGCGCCGTGCTCGACGAACTGCCGACCGGTGGAGCCCTGGTCCGGGTATCGGAGAACTTTCCGCCGGCCAGAAGGGGTGGCGCCGCCGACCGTTATCGACCTCGTCCGAGCCATTTTCGGCTCGGCCGCCGGCGACCGTCCGAATGTGGCTATTCCTACTCTCTCGGGTTTCGGGAAGGAGGGCGCGAGCTGGCCGTTTGGATCTGGACCAAGCCGGCGGTCGTCGACTCGGGTTCCGGAATCCAGGGCAGCCGGCCGGGTCGGCTCTCGCCGGTCACCCGTCGGCAGTTGCTGCGCCTGCTTGACGGACTCCAGGTCCGGCCCGCCGCGGTCGACCCGATCCGTGTTCCGACCCTGGCGCTCGACTGTCGCAATCCGCCGAACACGCTGGACTGCGACCGCGTGTGGGTGCAGGTCAACACCCGGATCAGGATGAAGCGCCTGTCGATACGGGTCAATCGGTGGTGGGCGGGGCGCGGCGATGGCTGGGTGTCTTCGGGCCAGGTCATGTCCCTGCCGACGAAGTTGCGAACGGCGCCTTCCGGGAACACTCCGATGCCTGTCGCAGCCAGGTCAGGCACGGTCTGGGGAGGCGTAATCCAGCAGGCCGGTCTGCGAGGCGGGGGAGCCGCTTTCGAGCGGACTCTGCCCGGACCCGGCGGCCGCTGGGTCGGCACTGGGGTCGGCGCCGATCCCCGAATCCGAGCTGATCTCCAGGTCATCACTCCGCGTGGACGCTGGGACTTCCGGAACGTCGAACTGATCGCCGGGCACGGTTGACCCGATGGCCAGTAGAAGGCGAGTCAAGGACGCGGCTGACGCACATGCAAAGTGGGTTGGTAGGTGAGCTCCTGGATATCGCCGTCCAGGGTGTGGCTCTCGATCAGTTCGAGGTCGAAGTCGGCCGCGTCGCCGAAGATCGGCTCGGCGCCGGTCTGGCCCGTGATCACCGGGTAGACCGTCACCCGAACCTGGTCGACCAGGCCGGCGGCCATCAGCGCCCGGTTCATCGAGAGGCTGCCATGTGAGCAGAGCGGCACCTCGGACTCCGCCTTGAGCTTGGCGACCACGTCGATCGCGTCACCGTTCGCCAGAGTCGCGTCCGGCCAGTCGAGGGGACCTTCCAGGCTGGTCGACACCACGGTCGCCGGCAGATTCGTCATCCGCGTGACCCAGGGGTCACGAACTTCGGACTCCTCGCTGCCCGAGGCCAGCATCCGTGCGAACGCCCGATATGTGTTCGCACCCAAGACCATCCGCTGCTCGATCTCGAACAGTCCGAGACGGTGGTCGAGCAGCTCGGGTCCCTGCTTGCCCCAGTAGCCGGTCCAGTCGCTGCCGCTGGCGGCGGAGCCGAAGCCGTCCAGGCTGGAAAAGACATCGAAGGTGTAGGTGGCGGTCATTTTGCTCTCCTCTGTGTTGGCTTTACCCACTAGACGAACGGGCATGCCGAAAATCGACATTGCCGGCGGCCTACTGCATCCGCGGATCCTGGGTGGGGTCGGCATACGTCGGCGGGCAGCCTTGGTCGACGGCGTCGGGACGGAGCTCGTAGTGCCAGGGCTCGTTGCCGTAGATCTGGCAGAGCCCGTAGGCGGAACCGTGCTCGGACAGCCAGGTCTCGGCGGCGGAAGGGCCGAGATCGACGGCGTCGCCGGACACATGTGGCGAGGTGTCGGGGGTCGCAACCCAGCGGGCTGCCTCGGCTGCCGAACCGTACTCCGAGACCGCGTCATTGAGGAGATGCTGCTGATACGCCCGGGATCGCCAGCCGCTGTTGACCACGAAGCCGACCCCGTCCCGGCCGGCGTCGGTGGCGGCCCGGCGCAGCGCTTCGAGTAGATCCGGATCGAGATTGGCCACCGCCGGGACGCCATCGTCGAAGACCGTGGTGCCGTCGGGGACGCCACCGTCAGCCTCTCCGAGCCGGTCACTTCCGGCCCGGGGAATGCTGCCGGCCGTCTGCGCGACACGGCCCGGATCAGCGTGATGAGAAATGTTCGACCTTGAGCCGGTCTGGGTCGACGAAGACGCGAGCTGGTGGTTCACGACCGATACGACTACTGCGGCAATGGCCAACAGACCGGCTGCCCGGGAAACGAAGATCCGACGTCGGCGGGCTCTGGTCCGGTAGATGGTCGTGGAAGCCGAGTCGCGGTATGGCATGCCGCTAGTCAAGGAGGTGCCGCGTTGCCGGCCCGTATCCGGTTTTCGATATGCCCGCGATATGCGCCAGCTCGTAGCATCGGAGCATGCGTGTCTTGCTCGTCGAAGACGAGCCCTATATGGCTGAAGCGATCCGCGACGGCCTGCGCCTCGAAGCGATCGCCGCCGACATTGCCGGTGACGGCGACACCGCCCTGGCTCTACTCAACGTCAACGAATACGACATCGCGGTGCTCGACCGCGACATTCCCGGCCCCTCCGGCGACGAGATCGCAGAACACATCATCGCCTCGGAGACCGGCACGCCGATCCTGATGCTCACCGCAGCCGACCGCCTCGACGACAAGGCCTCCGGTTTCGAGCTCGGTGCCGACGACTACCTGACCAAGCCATTCGAGCTCAAGGAACTGGTGCTCAGGCTCAGGGCGCTAGATCGCCGGCGCACACGCAACAGACCACCCGTGAGGGAGATCGCGGGCCTCCGGCTCGATCCGTTCCGTCGCGAGGTCTACCGGGACGATCGCTACGTGGCGCTGACCCGGAAGCAGTTCGCCGTGCTGGAAGTCCTCGTCGACGCGGAGGGAGGGGTCGTCAGCGCCGAGGAACTGCTCGAACGGGCCTGGGACGAGAACGCGGACCCGTTCACGAACGCGGTGCGGATCACGGTGTCGGCGCTCAGAAAACGGTTGGGCGAGCCGTGGCTGATCGTCACGGTTCCCGGGGTCGGCTACCGCATCGAGGCTGACCCCGAGGGTGACGGGGGAGGAGCGGAACTTGAATAGGCGACCGGGAATGAGCGTCCGCCTCAAGCTGACTCTCAGCTACGCGGGATTCATAGTGCTCGCCGGGGCGCTGCTGCTCGCCGCCGTGTGGCTGTTCCTCCTGCGAGGCCGGCCCGGCAGCTCACCGGTCTTCAGCCTCTCCGACTTTCCCCTTGCCTTCGACCCACACAACTTCGGTCCGCGCGCGTTCTTCCCGGCGGCAGTCACCGCGATGCTTTTCCTGCTGGTGTTCGGCCTCGTGGGAGGGTGGGTTCTCGCCGGCCAGATGCTCGCCCCGCTGTCCCGGATCACGGACGCGACGCGCATGGCGGCGGATGGATCGCTGGGCCATCGGATCCGGCTGCCCGGGCGTCAGGACGAGTTCCGCGAACTTGCCGACAGCTTCGATGACATGCTCGCGAGGCTCGAAGCTCAGGTCGCTGAGCAGCAACGCTTCGCCGCCAATGCGTCCCACGAGTTGCGCACCCCGCTGGCGGTCACCCAGACCCTCGTGGATGTCGCCAGGGAGGATCCGGACCACGACAACGGCGACCTGTTGGAAAGGCTCCACGTGGTCAACTCGCGGGCGATCAACCTCACCGAAGCACTGCTGCTGCTCAGCCGCACCGACCAGCGCTCCTTCACGCGGGAACCCGTGGACCTTTCTCTCGTGACCGAGGAAGCCGTCGAGACGCTCCTTCCCCTCGCGGAGAAGCACGGCGTCGCGATCGAGGCCGCCGGCGAAGTCGCCTCGACCCTGGGCTCGCACGCCTTGCTGTTGCAGATGACCACGAACCTGCTGCACAACGCGATCGTCCACAACCTCGCCGAGGGCGGCACCGTGCAGCTCGAGACTTCGCAAGACTCGAAGTTCGCCGTGCTCACGGTCGAGAACACCGGCCAAGAGCTCACCCCACAAATGGTCTCGACCCTGACCGAGCCGTTCCAGCGCGGCAGCGAGCGCATTCGCGCCGACCATGCCGGCGCCGGGCTCGGCCTGGCGATCGTCAAGAGCATCGCCCGGGCCCATGACGGGACGCTGGCCATAGTCGCCAGACGCGATGGCGGCCTCCGAACCACGGTGCGTCTCCCGCTCACACCGTCCGCAACGCCTCCGTAGGCGACATCCGAGACGCCCGAATGGCCGGCAGGAGGCCGGCGGCTGCTCCGATCAAGATGGCTGAGGCGATCCCGCCAGCCCAGGCCTCGACAGGGACCACAATCGCCCAGTTCTTCGAGCTCGCATATACGGCGGTCGCCACGATCCCGGCGAGGACACCGGCGATGCCACCGATGGCGGCGAGCAGGATCGATTCGGTGAGGAACTGCATCCGGATCTGTCCCTCCGTTGCGCCGAGCGCACGACGGAGGCCGATCTCAGAACGGCGCTCCAGCACGGAGATGATCATGATGTTGGCGACGCCGACGGCACCGACGATCAGGGCGACCACGCCGAGTCCGAGGAAGAGGCTGTTGAAGGCTCCCGCCGCGGCGGCCCGGGCGGTGAGTGCATCGGACGGCTGGCTGACGTCGACCCCGTCGGGTTCCCGGGGGTTGGCGGTCGGCGCGAGCAGGGGCTGCGTCGCGGCCACGCGATCGGTGTCGGCCCGCACGTAGATGGAGCTCGGCGGCCCCGCCTTTCGGACGCCCCGGGCCAAGCTGAGATAACCGAGGTATCGCTTGGCGGCCGGATAGCCGATCAGGGCACTGGTATCGACATCCGGCGCCAGGGGCGAGGATTCCAGCACGCCCACGACATCGAACCACTGGCCGCCCAGCCAGACGCGTTCACCGGTGAAGGCCGCACCGATGCCCAGCCGCTCGGCGGCAACCGAGCCGAGCACCGCGACCGGAACTCGGGCGGTGCCCGGGTTGAGCCAGCTGCCTTCCGCGACGTTCGTGTTGAGCACCGTGAGCAGATCCAGGCTGGCCGCCCTCACTTGCAGCCCGCCGGTTTGCGTGGCGGGGATGATCGGGCTGCGATAGACGCCCTTGCCCTTGATCAGCCCGGTGTGGGCGACCTGCTGGACGTCTTGGAGGAGCGTCAGCCGGGACGGCGCTTCGGTAGGCAGCTCCACCGGTTGGCCGGTCACGGTCTGGCCGGCCTCGACGGTGAGCATGTTCGTGCCCAGCCGGTCGATCTCGGCGAGCAGCCCCGCCTGGGAAGAGGAGGACAGTCCGAGGACCGCCACGATCGCGGCCGTCCCGATCGCGATGCCGAGCGCCGACAGCGCGGCACGAAGGCGGCGTGCACGCAGCCCGACGCTGGCCACCCGCAGCCCGTCCTTCAGGCTCAGCCTGCCGCTCGCAGCGCTCACGACGGCTCGCTCTCCGCCACCGTCAAGTCGTGATCTCCGCGGCTGTCGGACACCACCTGGCCGTCGAGTATCCGGATCTGGCGCGGCAGCTGATCGGCGAGTGAAGCGTCGTGGGTGATCATGACGATCGTGGAGCCCGCGGCACCGAGCTCGCGAAGGAGATCCATGATCGAGGCTCCGGTGCGGCTGTCGAGATTTCCGGTCGGCTCGTCGGCGAGGACGATCGCCGGGCTCCCGACGAGGGCTCGTGCGATCGCGACCCGCTGTCGCTGGCCGCCGGAGATCTTGGTGGGCTTGAACGTGGCGCGGTCCGAGAGCCCGACCCGTTCGAGCGCTTCATCGGCGCGCCGGTACCGCTCGGGAGCCGGCACTCCGGCGTAGAGCAGCCCGTCGGCCACGTTCTCCCGCACCGTGGCATGCTCGGCCAGGAAGAACTGCTGGAAGACGAACCCGATCTCCCGGGCCCGGAGCAGCGACAGTTCGCGATCGTCCAGGCGCTCCGCGTCGATCCCGCGGATCCGGACCGTCCCACTGCTGGGCCGCTCCAGCGTGCCCATGATGTGCAGCAGGGTGGACTTGCCCGAGCCGGAGGGCCCGACGATCGCCGCCAGTTCGCCCTGCCGGATCGAGAACGACACTCCGCGCAGGGCGGCGACCGGCGGCTCCTCGCCATAGACCTTGGTCACCTCGTCCAGCTCCAGGACCGGCTCGCCGCTCACGAGGCCGGCACCACGACTTGGTCGCCCTCGTGAATCTCGCCTTCGACCTGGACTCGCCCGCCGGCGCTGTCGAACAAGCCCAGGTTCACGGCGACCAGCTCGTGCTGCCCGTCCTCACGCGCGACTTCCACTGCGAACCCGCCGCCGGACCTTCCGACGAGCGCCGTGACCGGAACGCTCAGGGCGCTCTCAACGCCGGCGGTCGTGATCTCCACCCGCACCGGCGCCCGGTCGAACCTGCGTGCCTTGGCCGGGTGCTCGAGGCTGATGAAGGCGGGGACCGTCGCGGTGCCGACGTCGCCTTGCGTCTCGGGAGCCTGGGCGACCCTTCCGACGCGGTCGACCTTTCCCCTCACCGAGTGGTTGTCGGGCAGGGTGACCAGCGCCCGGGCGCCCTTCCGCACCCGATCCTGCCGCAAGGCGTCGAGGTCGACTTGCACTTCGAGTCGATCGGATGTCGTCACGGCCACCTCGGCGCCGGGCCGAGCGGGTTCACCGAGCCTTCCGCTCAGCTTCGAGATCCGCATCGGGCCGGGCTGGAAGACCGCGTCGCCGAGCGCGAGAGTCCCGGTTGCGTCAAGGCCTCGGTCGCGCTGGAGCTTGCTGAGCGCCGCCCGAGTCGCCCAGTCGAAATCGTCGTCGGTGGGATCGATCTCGACGCCGGCAGCCGCGTCATAGCCGAGGTCGTGCAGGTTCCGGTTGAGCTGGCGGACATCCTCGCCCGCGGCGCCGCTGGCCAGGTCGCGGTAGGCGGGTACGTCGCCGCACAGCAACAGGATCGGATCCTCGTCCACCCGGTAGAGCACGTCGCCGCAGGCGATCTCGGTCCCCGCCGCCGGCAGCTCGGTGTAGATCCCGCTCGCCTGGTTGACGGCCGAATATGGCGAGCCGTCCGGTCGCGCGCGGTAGGTCAGGATCCCGCTCAGGTTGATCGTCGCGGAAAGGGCTCCCCGCTCGACTCGGGCGGTCCGTGCCGATTGGTGGCCGTCGGCCGGTTCTGAAGCTCCGCCCCCGAACACGATGATGGCGCCGCCGACGATGGCTGCAGCGAGCACGAGGGACGCTGCGCCGAGTGCCCCGCGTCTCCGCGTCACCCCTGACCTCCCGCCGCCTCTTCGAGGACGTCGCCGCACTTGTCCATAGCGGCGTTGAGGATGTCCATGCCGCCCGGCCGATTAGAGGACGGGATCTTGTACGTGTTGACGAGCGGTTCGCCGTTGACCGGATCGGGAAAGTCCTTTACGCCGTTGTCGCGGACGCATTGGGCGAACCTCAAGCTCGCCGATTGCTCTTCGGGGGTCCGCTTGGCGGACAAGGTGCCGGGCGGCTGCAGATCCTTGCAGGCGGTGGTGGCTCGTTTCCAGACGGCGGGGGTCACGCTGACCCCGTAGTCGAACTGGTTGTCGTCGTTCGGATCCGGGAAGTCGCTGACGCCGTGGGCCCGGATGCACTCGGCGAACTTCACCGCCTTGTCCCGATCAGAGGCGGTCTGTCCGCCGGCGCTGTCGCTCTCGGGAGATTCTCCCGAGCAGCCCGCTCCGATCAATGCGATCACCATGAGGGCGACGAGCGGCGAGAGGTTGCGAAGGGCTGTAGCGCGTGCTGATTTGCCGTGGTTCATGCCGCCATTGAAGGCGGGCATGCGTTGCGGGCACGTATGTGGTTTTCGATATGCCGACGATACGCGCGTCCCTGGCGCGAACCGCTCGAGGGCGGGTCAGTCGACCAGCAGGCAGACGATGCTGACCGCCTTGTCCACGTCCGGGGTGTCCTCGGTCAGGGCGTCGTTGTAGATGAAGCCCTCGATGATCCGGATCATCGCGTAGCCGAGGTCGTCGGCCGAGGCCCGGAGCTGGATCGAGCCGCTCGCTTCTTCCTCGCGCAAGATCTCCGCGAAGCGTTCCACGACGGTCGACTGCACCAGGCTGCCGCGGGTCAGGACCAGGCGGAAGGCGAGTTCTGTCTCGTTGCGGACGAAGCGGCGGTGGGGCTCGAAGTTGACGATCGATTCGACGAAGGCCCGGGTGAAACGCTCGATCCGTTCTACGCCCTTCTTCCCCTCGGCTGCCTCCCGGCCGATCCGCACCGCCTCCTCGCCGAAGAAGCAGAGCACCTCGGAGAGCAGCTGGTCCAACGGGCCGGTCCCTCACGGGGCCGGCCCGTTTGTCTCCCAGCCACCCGGGAATAGGTTTGGGTGATGCCCCCTGGTTTGGTGATCACGATCTTTCTTCTCGGGGGCTGCGTGCTGTTGCTGCGCGACGACGTCCCGCGGTCGTGGCTGCTCCGCCGGATTTCCTTCTGGGGCGGGCTGCTGCTCAACGAGCAAGGGCACTGGTTCGCGGTGCTGCTCGCCGCGTCGGTCGGGCTGGCGATCAGCGAAGGTGACGTTTCGGGTCCCGGATGGATCACGGTCGGCTTGGCCGTGCTCGTCGCGGCCGGGATGATCGAGCTGCTGGCCCGGTCCTTCCCCAGTCGTCCCGCGCTCCGGCGGGCAATGGGCTCGTTCGAAGGTTTCGAGGCCGGGTCGCTGGCCGGCCCGGGCCGGTATCTGACGACACTGGCCCTGCCCTTCGCGATGGGCCGCAGCCGGATCAAGCTCCGATCGAACATCAGCTACGGGCCCGCAGCCGGACGGGCCAACCTGCTCGATCTCTACCTGCCCCGCAGCGGCGAGGTGACCGGCCCGACTCTGATCTACCTCCATGGGGGCCGGTTCAAGATGGGCAGCAAACGCCGCGAAGCCCAGGCGATCAAATGCAGCCTGGCCCGCCGGGGCTGGGCGGTGATCAGCGCCAACTACCAGCTGGTCCCCCAAGGCACCTTCCCCGACTACCTGATCGACCTCAAACGGGTGATCGACTGGGCACGGACCGAGGGCCGCTCTTTCGGGCTCGACCCGGACCGGATCTTCCTCTCCGGCGGTTCGGCCGGAGCCCACATTTCGGCCATGGCCGCTCTGACCCCCGACCGGGCCGACCTCCAGCCCGGCTTCGAGCAGGCGGACACGGCGGTCAGCGGGGTGATCGGGTTGTACGGCTACTACGGCAGCCTCGATGTCCGCGGAGGCCCGATCAGCGGCCTTCCCTCCGGCCCGCGCGACCACGTCCATCCCGGGGCGCCACCCTTCCTGCTGATCCACGGCGATCACGACAGCGTGATGGGGCCGGACGGCGCCCGGGCGCTCGTCGACGACCTCGGGGACGCAGGCAACCAGGCTTCGCTGGCCATCCTGCCCGGCGCCCAGCACTCATTCGACCTGCTGCGGTCGGTCCGCACCGAGAACACGATCGATGCGATCGAGGACTTCGCCGCCTGGGCCGGGGCCGGGGGCGGTCCAGCTGAAGGCCGGCGGGTTCTCGGAACCGGGTTGTAACCGGGTCCGACGCTGCGTGTAGGAATCTCTTGTGACCCAAGAGCAGCTCGAGGCGTACCACGAGTACACACGCAAACATGGGGTAAACCGCGGGCTTTATCTTCTCGCCCGAGTCATCCTGCAGCCGTTTTTCCTGATCTACCTACGGCTTTCGCGGCAGGGGCGCAAGAACTCGCACATCAAGGGGGGGACCATCGTCGCCGCCAACCACCGCAGCTTCCTCGACCCCTTCGTGATCGGCACCTGCCTGCCTTGGGGCAAGCCGATGAACTACGTGGCGAAGGTCGAGCTCTTCGAGAAGCGCTGGCAGGGTTTCCTGCTCTGCCGGGTCGGGGCCTTCCCGATCCGCCGCGGGGAAGCCGACGAGCTGGCGATCGAAACCGCCGAACTGGTCCTGGCGAGGGGCGGGACCATCTGCATCTTCCCCGAGGGAACCCGGATCCGGAAGGGCTCGCTCGGCAAGCCGAAGCGTGGGGTGGGGCGGCTCGCGCTGCGCAGCGGGGCACCGGTGGTGCCGGTCGCAGTGACCGGGTCCGAGGACGTCCGGCGCGGCTGGCGGATCAGGCCGCGAAAGGTCGACATCCGGGTCGGCCGGCCGATGTCGTTCCCGCAGTCCGAGAGCCCGTCACCGGCCCTCGCCGCATCGGTGACCGACCGGATCTGGCCCAACGTCGAACTCCAATGGGAAGACATCGGCGGCCTGCCGCCGATGCGCCGGGCCGCGGTGATCGGGGCCGGCAGCTGGGGTACGGCGGTCGCCGTGCTCCTGGCCCGCGGCGGGCTCGAGGTTCAGCTCGGCACCCGCACCGCCGACCAGGCCGAGGCGATGGCGCTGGCCCGCGAGAACTCGAAGTACCTGCCGGACGTCCGTCTGCCCGACGGCATCGAGGTGAGGCCTTCCAGCCAGATCGAGCTGGGCGGGGTGGACCTGCTGGTGATCGCCGTGCCTTCCGCCTCGTACCCGCAGGCGGTGGGCGCGGTCGCCGACCGGGTCGGCCGCCGGGCCGGGGTCCTGCTCCTGGCCAAGGGCCTGATCGCCCCGAAGGGCCAACTGCCTTCCGACTACGTCGGCGAACGGATCCGCTCGCGCGGGGTTTCCTGTCTGGGCGGTCCCGCCCATGCCCGCGAGGCCGTGTCCGGTTCCGCCGCCCTGGTGCTGGGCAGCGGCGACAGCGACCTGCGGGCCCAACTCGGCGATGTCTTCGACCGGGCCGGGCTGGTCTGCGAGCGCTCCCGCGACGTGGTCGGCGTCGAGATGGCCGGCGCCGCCAAGAACGCCGCCGTGCTGGCTGCCGCCGCAGCCGAGCCGCACGGATTGAATGCGGCCGGCATCGCCGCCGCCGCCGTCTGGGACGAGTGCGTCGGCTACGCCGTGAAGAACGGGGCGGATCTGGAGACTTTCAACGGACTAGCCGGGGTCGGCGACCTGCTGGCGACGGTGATGGCCTCCGGTAGCCGCAACCGCCGCGCCGGCGAGCTGCTCGGCAAGGGCAGCGCCCCCGATCAGATCCGCGAGACGATCGGTCAGGCATCCGAAGCGCTCGACTCGGTACCGCAGATCGCGGCCACGGTGGCCGCGGCCGGCTGTCCCGCGGATGCGCTGACCGGGCTGGCCGACCTCGCCACCGGCCAGATCAGCTCCGACGAGTGGGTGGCCGCGCTGCGCCGCTCCGGGCACTCGAGGCGGGCAGCGTGAATCGCGCCAGGCCGGACGGGGCCGGGTCGGGTGCGGGCACTTTCGGGATAAGGTGCGGGCGTGTCCGGTCCCGGCGCCAACCCAACCCCGGAGTCAAAGGCCGAAGTCGATCGGGCCTTCGAGCAGCTCTACCGCGATCACCTCAAAGACGTTTACTCGTACTCCTACTACCGGATCGGGAACCATCACGATGCGGAAGACCTGACCGAGCAGACCTTCCTTCAGGCCTACCGGCATTTCGCCCGGGCCCGGCGGGAATCGGACGGGCGTCCGCTCCGTCCCTGGCTGATCAGGATCGCCCACAACCTAGCCGCGAACTATCACCGCGACCGTTCCCGCAAGCCGCAGACGCCGCTGGAGAGCATCGAGCCGCCGGCCGCCCAGCACTCGACCGAGGACCTGGTCGAGGGGCGGGCCGAGCTGCGGGCGGTGATCGAGAACCTTCAGGAACTGCCGGACGACCGGCGCGAGGCGCTGGTCATGCGTTTCGCCCTCGGCATGGACAACCGGGAGATCGCCCGGGCGATGGGCAAGTCGGACGGCGCGACCAAGGTGCTGATCCATCGCGCGATCAAGCAACTGCAGGAACTGCTCGAAGAGGAAGGAGCGCCGGTTGAGCATGGATGAGATCAGGATCGAGAACCTGCTCGCCGACGCGCTGAAGCCGGTCGACCCGCCGCAGCGGATGTCGGACCGGCTGCATGACACCTTCTCGGCGATCACCGACGCTGCCGCCTCCGACCTCTCCGACTGGGCTGAGGAGTTGACCGAGAGCGAGCTCCAGTCACTGCGCGACCCGCGCAACTGGATTCGACCGGTCACCGCGCTGGCTGCCGGCGGGGTGGCCACCGGTGCGTTGATCCTGGTCGGCTTCCGCCGCCGCAGCCGTTTCCGCGGCTAGACACAAGGATGTGCCCCGGACTTCGCCGGGGCACCACAGAAACCCGCCCCTCCCGAGCGACAACTGATGGAGGGAGGGGCTCAGCTGGCAGTCGTTCGGCGCTTGCGGACCTTGCGGCGCCGCCTCTTTTGGCGGCGTTTCTCGGCTCGCGCCTCGAACCGGGCGCCGAGCCCACTGAACCAGGCGGTGATCCGGTCCCAGCGGCTGGCCGCGTAGGCGCAGAGGCCGCCCAGGCCGATCAGCAGGTTGACCAGGTTGACCCAGCGGGTGGCCGGCAGGCCGTCCAGCAGCCAGGTCCCGTTGGCGGCGAGGATCCCCCAGATCCCGAGGCCGGTGAAGACGATCCCCGCCAGCAATGCGTAGAGGCGGGGGAGGGGGCGAGCGAGCAGCAGGCCGACCAGCCCGGCCCCGACGTGGAAGACGCCGGACCAGCCGTTGATCGTGTAGAAGCCGAGCAGTTCGTCGGTCAGCTCGCGGGCGCTGAACTCGGTGTTGACCAGCAGCCCGACGAAGCCGAGCAGCACCAGGAAGGCACCGGTCACGGTCGCGTACAGACGGGCGTATGCGGTCCTCTCCATGGGGTCATTCTCACAGGATCACCGGAGGTCGGTGGCCTCGGTAGGGTTCTGTCCCTTGGCTACTTGCTATCGCCACCCCAACGTAGAGACCGGCGTTTCCTGTTCCAGCTGCGGCCGGCCGATCTGCCCTGACTGCATGACGCCGACCCCGGTCGGCATGCGCTGCCCAGAGTGCGCGAGCGAGAAGACCCGGGTCCGCACCGGCCCGGCCGCCACCTCGCAGGTCGGCGGCTACCCGGCGACGATCGCCCTGATCGCGGTCAACGTGGTCGTCTTCCTGGCCGAGATGGCGACCGGTTCTGGCGGCCTGAACTCGACCACCTCGGACCTGATCACCGACTTCGGCCTCCGGGGCGCCCTGGTCGCCGACGGTGAGTGGTACCGGCTGATCACCAGCGGGTTCCTCCACGCGGGATTCATGCACATCGCCTTCAACATGATCGCCCTCTATTTCCTCGGCCGGGTGCTGGAACCGTCGGTTGGCACGGTGCGGTTCCTGATGATCTACTTCGCTTCGCTCCTGGCCGGGTCTTTCGGGGCGATCCTGCTGAGCAGCAACATCGACCTCACGGTCGGCGCCTCGGGCGCCGTCTTCGGGCTCTTCGCCGCGACTTTCATCATCGCCTACGGCCGCGGGCTCGGCCACGTCGCCAACGAGATCGGCGTGATCATCGGCATCAACCTGCTGCTCACCTTCACGATCAGCGGGATCAGCATCGGCGGCCATCTCGGCGGCCTGGTCGGCGGCGCCCTCTGCGGCATCCTGGTCATCGCCGGCGAGCGGGGCTACCTCGGTTCGAACTCCCGCCTGCTCGAGTACGGAGGGATGATCGCGATCGCCGCGGTCTCGATCTTCGCCGCGATCTCAGCCGCGGAGCCGCTCACCGGCATCCAGTTCGCGGTGCTCAATCTTCCCTTCCTCTAAGGCCGCATCTGGGTGGAGGAGGCCGGCGAGCAGCTCGATTCCGTCGATCAGGCGGGGGCCGGGTCGCGAGAAGGAGGCGGCGGCGTCGACCGCGACGATCCTTTCGGCTCCGGTTGACCTGATCCGCTCGATGTACTCATGGGCCTGCGTCGCGGCCTCATCGGCGTCGTAGCCGCAGGGCATGACCACGGCCAGGTTCGGATCCAGTCCTTCGAGTTCGCTCCAGTCGTGCTCGGCCGACTTCAGTCCCGGCCTGCCGATCAGATCGAGGCCGCCGGCGACCTCGATCATCTCCGGCACCCAGTGGCCGCCGGTGAAGGGCGGGTCGAGCCATTCGAGGGCGAGCACGGTCGGTCGTTCGCGGCCGGCGACCGCCGCCCGAACCCGCTCGATCCTCGATTCCATCTCTGCCTTGAGCGTGGTGCCGGCCTCGGGCCTTCCGGCCGCCTCGGCCACCTCGACCGCGTTCTCCAGCACCTCGGCCAGCGAGGTCGGATCCTGCCTGAGCACGACCGGGTCGCCGGGCAGGCACGCGGCGATCGCCAGCACGTCGTCGTAGGAGACGGCGCAGACCGCACAGACGTCTTGGGCGATGATCAGGTCGGGCCGGACGGCTTCGAGCACCTCGGCCTTGAGCCGGTAGAGCGGCTCGCCGCCGCCGACCAGGCGCTTCACCTCCGCGTCGATCTCGGCCGGGGAGAGCCCGGTCGGGATCACCGTCTCGCTGAGATGGGGCAGTGCCGCCGCTTCGGCCGGGTAGTCGCATTCGTGGGTGACCGCGACGACCTGCTCGCCGAGCCCGAGCGCAAAGAGCATCTCGGTCGAAGAAGGGACAAGGGAAGCAATACGCACAGCTTCAAACTTAACTGCAGTCGGTCCGGTCTTCGCCGGACCTTCAATCGAACCCGCCCCTCCTATGAGAACAATCTGATGGTTAGGAGGGGCTCTGTCTTGGGTAGCCTCAGAGTATGGCTCTGCTGAGCGACAAGGAAATTCAAGATCGGCTGGCCGGGCTTGACGGTTGGAGCCTCGAGGGCCGGCGGATCGTCCGTGAGTTCGAGCTGGAGGACTTCGTCGGCTCGGTCCGGTTCGTCGATTCCTTGGTCGAACCGGCCGAGGCGATGAACCATCACCCCGACCTGGGGATCTCCTGGAACAAGGTCACGGTCGCCATCACCAACCACGCCGAAGGCGGCCTGACCGAGGCCGACTTCGAGCTGGCCGGCAAGATTCAAGCCCTGGGCTAGCTGTAGTCGTAGAAGCCTCGGCCGGACTTTCTGCCGAGGTGACCGGCGGCGACGAACTCCTGGATCGTGGCCGGGGCGAGGTGATCCGGGTTGTCGGACTCGTTGTTGAGTGCCTGGCCGATCGCCACCGCGACATCGAGGCCGACCAGGTCGAGGAGGGCAAGCGGACCCATCGGATGGGCGACGCCGAGGGTCATGCATTGGTCGACCGCAGCCGCTTCCAGCCCGGTCCGCTCCTGGTAACGGACCGCATCGAAGAGATAGGGGAAGAGCAGCCGGTTGACGGCGAAGCCGGCCGTGTCCGGCACCTCGACGGCGGTCTTCTCGATGATGTGGCACCAGTCGTGCGCCCGCTCGGCCACTTCTTCCCTGACCGGGTCGGGGAAGACCAGCTCGACCAGCTTCATCGCTGGCACCGGGTTGAAGACATGCAGGCCGTAGACCCGGTCGGGACATCCCGATTCCTCGCCCAGCCGGGTGATCGAAAGCGAGGAGGTGGTGGTGGCGAGATCGGCGGCCGGCGCGGCGGCGGATACGCGGCGGAGCAGGTCCGCCTTCACCTCGGCATCCTCGACCACTGCTTCGACCAGCAGGTCGGCCTCGGCCAGGTCACCGACCTCCATCGTGGCGGTTACCCGCGAAGGGTCGGCTCCCGGAATCCTCCGGCCCGCCTTCTCGACGGCGGCCAGCGCTCGCTCGGCCGATTCCGCTGAGCGGACCAGCATCACGACCCGGGGGCTGGAAGTGGAGGCGACGGCGGCAAGGCCGGTTGCGATCGTGCCGCTGCCCGCGATCGCGACGAACTCGTACGGTGTTGCGGTCATCCCCGTGAACCCTATTGGGATCGACAATCGCCCGAAGTTGATTGACGAGTCAATCAGCTACGATTAAGGCAAGTTTTTCGTTCCCCTTGCCACCGACTGGAATTCCGAGAAAGGCAGAAAATGAGCAAGTTTGGCGGTCGTGAAGTCGTAATCGTGGAGGCGGTCCGTACCCCGGTCGGCCGCGGCCACAAGGAGAAGGGCTACTACAAAGACGTCCATCCTTCGAACCTGCTGGCCCATGCCTACAAGAACGTCGTCGAGCGGGCGGGCATCGACCCCTCGCTGGTCGAGGACGTGGTCGCCGGCTGCGTGCAGCAGTTCGGCGAGCAGAGCATCAACATCGGCCGCAACGCCTGGCTCGAGGCCGGCTTCCCGATCGAGACCCCGGCCACCACGATCGACCGCCAGTGCGGCTCCGCCCAGCAGGCGATCAACTACGCCGCGGCGATGATCGCCTCGGGCGTCCACGACGTGATGATCGGCGGCGGCGTCGAGCACATGGGCCACATCTCCTTCGGCGATGCGGCCAAGGTGATGGGCGAGTACGGCTTCGCTTACTCCCCCGAGCTGCTCGAGAAGTACGACCTGGTCAACCAGGGCATCTCCGCCGAGATGATCGCCGACAAGTGGGAGATCCCCAAGGTCGACCTCGACGAGCTCGCGGTCCGCTCCCACGCCCTCGCGCAGCAGGCGACCGAGGAAGGCCGTTTCGAGCGCGAGATCGCTCCCTTCTCGGTCAACGGTGACACCTACACCACCGACCAGGGCATTCGCCCCGGCACCAACCTCGAGGCACTGGCCGGCCTGAAGCCCGCCTTCAAGGAAGACGGCAAGATCACCGCCGGCAACTCCTCCCAGGTCTCCGACGGTGCCGCCGCGGTGCTGCTGATGACCAAGGAGAAGGCGGACGAGCTAGGCCTCGAGGCCCGCGCCCGGATCGTCGACCAGACCGCGGTCGGCGTTGACCCGGTGATCATGCTGACCGGCCCGATCCCGGCCACCAAGAAGATCCTCGAGCGCAACGACATGACCATGGACGACATCGACCTGACCGAGATCAACGAGGCCTTCGCCTCCGTGGTCAAGGCCTGGGAGATCGAACTGAAGCCCGACATGGACAAGGTCAACGTCAACGGCGGCGCGATCGCCCTCGGCCACCCGCTCGGTTCGACCGGCGCCCGCCTGATGACCACCCTCCTCCACGAGCTCGAGCGCCAGGACAAGAAGACCGGCCTCGTCACCATGTGCTGCGGCGGCGGCATCGGAACCGCAACGCTGATCGAACGCCTGTAGTCAGCAGCGAGCTGCAACGAAAAGGCCCGCGTTCCGGATGGAGCGCGGGCCTTTTTCCTTGGGAGAGGACCGGCGGCTTACTTCGAAGCGGTGCGGACCCGGTACTTGTGGAAGATCATCTTCCGCTTGCCGTGCTTGAAGCGCTTGGCCCGGACCACCTGACGGACCACCAGCGTCTTCACCTTCGGCCGCTTCGCGTACTTGTTGATCCGCGCTTTGTACTTCGGCTTCACCCGCAGCTTCACGACCTTCCACTTGCCCGCCTTCTGCTTCGCGTTGACGTAGGACGTCATCGGACGGGCGAGTTTCTTCTTCGGTGACTTGCGGGTCACCGCCACCGCCCGGCCGAGGCACTTCGGCTTGAAGCGGGCCGGGCACTTGAGCCGCAGGAAGAGGAACTTGCCGTTGTACATCGCGGTCACGTTGTTGGGTGGCTTGGTACCCGGATTGCCGGGCTTGCCCGGGCCGGTGGGTCCGGTCGGCCCGGTCGGGCCAGTCGGGGAGGTTGGGCCGGTCGGCGAAGTCGGGCCGGTCGGACCGGTCGGTTCGGTTGGTCCTGTCGGTCCCGTCGGCCCGGTGGGGGTCGGCCGGCGTGCGGTCAGGGCGACTTCGTCGTAGTCGAAGGTTCCGCTCGGAACCAAGGCCAGAGCGGAAGTGGTCACGTTGGTGGTGATCACGATCCGGTACTTGTCGCCGATCGTCAGCGCATCGGCCGCCAGCGCGCTGCCTGGGACGGTGGTCCAAGAGGCGGTATCGGTCGCGGCTCCGTTCGAGATCAGCGGGATCACGTCCGAATCGCTGCTTCGGACCAGATCCACCTGCCAGTCAGCGGTCGTTTGGCTGAGCAGGTCGGAGATCGCACTTTTCTTCGCCAGGGCAAAGCTAAGGTTTTCGGCTGGTTCGCCCTCGGCGCCGTTGTAGGTGAACTCGGGACTGGTCCAGATTCCGGTCGAGGTGCCGCCGATGACCGTGGCGAGAAGGCCCTGGGCCGTATCGCGCAGGAATCCGTCGGTTGCCCCGGCACTGCCGTCGGCTGTCTCATGGCTGCCGTTCATCGCGGGGCAGAGGAGGGTCGCCAGGGGCTGGCAGATGTCCGAGTACTGGGTGCTGTGGACCCAGCCGCCGTCGGAAGTGCCGATGCTGGTCCCGTCGCCGCCCGGGTAGACGGTGACGATGCCCTCGTCGATGCTGCCGGTGCCGGACATCCAGATGTCACCGGCACCGCCGATCTGTCCGTCGACGATCCCGCAGATGACTCCGGACGGGGTCGTCGCCGGCACGGTAAAGGTGCTGTAGACGGCACCTTCCCCGCTGTCCGGGTCGAAGGGCGCCGCCGCGTGGTCGTTTCCGTTCTCGCTCAGGGTTCCGGTCGACTTCAAGTCCAAGGGGAAGTTCGTGGTGCACGTGGTGCCGGCGGCGGTGACGCTCACCTGCACGGGGATGTTCACGTCGGTCGCGCCGGTGTCCACGTCAAAGGTGCCGCTGATCGCGCCGGTGGCCGAGATGCTGACGACGGCGGTGGTGCCGGAGACGCTCAGGCTCTTCTGGGGAAAGACGAAGTCGGTGGCAGAAGCAGTCAGCGCGTCGGTCGAAGTGTCGACTTCGGCCCGCAGGGTGGCCGGGGCATCGGCCGGATCGGCATCGGGATCGATCAGTTTGGCGCCCTGGGGGCCTGATCCTCCGCCCAGGTTGATGATCGCCTGATCGAAGTTGAAGGCGACCGGCTCGGCCGAAGCGATCGCGCTCATTCCGAAGAAGGCGACAGCCAGAGCCAGCAGCCAGGTCAGTCTCGTAAGCAGCCTGTTCATTTCTTCCCTTTCCCTTGGGGTGCCTGTTCTCCACTTGCGTACGGACGGGTACGCACAGGCCAACTACCACCGCGGCGGGATTTCAAACAGGTACGCTGCGCCGCATGAGCGCCTTGGAGAGGGTTTCGATCGGGATCATGGGAGAGACGCCGGAGGACATGGCGTCCCTCGCAAAAAAAGCGGAGGCGGCCGGGCTGGAGTGTGGCTGGGCGATCGAGCTCTTCCGCAATGCCTTCACCCAGACCACCTTCCTCGGATCGAGGACGGAGTCGATCGACGTCGGCACCGCGATCGCCTGGGGCTTCGTACGCAGCCCGATGACCATGGCGATGAGCGCGATGGACATCGACGAGATCTCGGGCGGCCGCTTCCGGCTCGGCCTGGGCCCGGGCGTGAAGCGGCTGAACGAGACCTGGCACAACGCCGAGTACGGGCGGCCCGCCCCGCACCTGCGCGAGACGATCCAGGCGGTGCGGACGATCATCCACGCCGCCGCAGCCGGTGAAGCCGCCTCTTTCAAGGGCGAGTACTACGACCTCGACATCAAGGGCTGGTACCGGGCGACCCCGCCGGTCCGGGCCGACATCCCGATCTTCACGGCGGCCGTCCAGAAGGGCATGTCCCGCATGGCCGGTGACGTCGCCGACGGGTTGATCGGCCACCCGCTCTGCTCGGCCCGCTGGATCGAGCAGGAGATCGTGCCCGCCTTCGAGCTCGGCCTCTCCCGCTCCGGCCGGGAACGATCCTCCTTCACCTACCTGCCCAGCATCTGCGTGGCGATCGACGACGACTACCAGCGCGGCCTCGACGCGGCCCGCCGCACCGTCGCCTTCTACTCCACCGTCAAGACCTACCTGCCGCTGTACGAGCTCCATGGCTTCGGGCAGAACGCGGTCGCGGCCGGCGAAGCCTTCCGCCGCGGCGACATCCAGGGTGTGGCCGACGCGATACCCGACGAGATGGTCGAGACCTACTGCGCGGTCGGCAGCCCGGATCAGGTCAAGGACAAGGTGGCCGAGGTGGCCCAGTTCGCGGACGCGATCTTTCCCGGCGCCCCGACCTACTTCATCCCCAACGAGCAGATCACCGAGTACAACGAGAGAATCATCGAAGTTTTCGGAAAAAACGAGTAGTACTCCGTAGATCAACGCGATCGTCTACACCGCGGCCTTTCTGGCGGCCCTGCTCCTGATCACCGACGGGTGCCGGCGGGCGGGGATCTTCGAGTACGCGGGCTGGAGGGTCGCCCACGCCGGGACCGGCCAGCGGCGGCTGCTGCTCACGCTCTTCGTGACGATGGCGGCCGCGACCGCGGTGATCAATCTCGACGCGGCGGTCCTGGTCATGACGCCGGTGGTGCTGGCCGTGGCGGCCCGGCGCGGGTTCGGCCACGACACTTTCTCGATCTCGACCATCCATCTGGCGAACTCGGCGTCGCTCCTGATGCCGGTTTCGAACCTGACCAACCTGATGGTCTTCCACGAGAGCAACCTCGCATTCGGGAGGTTCACGGCGTTGATGGCCCTGCCCTGGCTGGGGGCGATCCTGGTCGAGTGGCTGCTGGTGCCGCGGTTGTCCCACGGGACCGAGGTCAAGGCTCCGCCCGAACTTGCCGGTGAAGCACCCGGGGTTCGGACCTGGCCCGCGGTTCTGCTGGTGCTGACCCTGGCCGGGCTGATGGCGAGCGGACCGCTCGGAATCGAGCCGCTCGCGATCGTCTGGGGGAGCGCGCTGGTGTTCGCGGTCAGCGAGCTTGCCCGCGGCCGGGCCGGGACGTTCGAGCTGCTGCGGGCGACCAGGCCGCTGTTCCTGATCGGGCTGCTTGCCTTGGGCGGATTGGCCTGGTTGTTGGGGAACCTGGGCCTGACCGGGCTCCTGGCCGACCTCGTCCCGTCGGGCCATGGCCTCGCTTCGCTGCTGGCGGTCGCGGCCGGCGCTGCCCTGCTGTCCAACCTGGTCAACAACATCCCGGCCACGCTGTTGCTCTTGCCGGCGGTCGCGCCGGCCGGCGAGGGGGCACTGCTGGCGATGCTGATCGGGGTCGGGGTCGGCCCCAACCTCGCCTACCCGGGTTCGATCGCCAACCTGCTCTGGCGTCGCGAGATGATCAGGGGCGGGGCGGCGATCTCCTGGCCCGAGTTCACCCGGATCGGCCTGGTCACAGTCCCCGCCGGAATCCTGGCCGCAACCACCCTGCTGTGGGTGGCCCTCCGGATCTGACCGCTCGCCGTCCCCGCCCTACCGGGGGAGGGCGGCGACCCAGGCCTGGAACTCGTCCATGTCGGTGACCGCGGGGCCGTGCCCGGGGAGAAGGACGGTCGGTTCGAGGGCGGCGAGCCTGCGGATCGAGCGGCGGTTCTCGGCCGCGTCGTAGGTGAACATCTCGGGCGGCTCGCCGAGGCCGGTGCGGCCGGTCGCGTAGTTGATGTTGCGGATCACGTCGCCGCAGATCGCGACCCCATCGGACTCGCGGAAGTAGACGACGTGGCCGCGGGCGTGGCCCGGCGTGTGGACGGCGGTGAACTCGCCGACCCGCTCGCCGTCCCCCAACACCCGGGAAACCTTGTGCGGCGGACCTTCCCAGGAGGACTGGATCTTGGTCAGCAGCGGGTTCGTTGCCTGGCCTTCGGAGATCGGCCGGCGGCCCTCCATCGCGTCGACGTCATCGGCGTGGCAGGCGAGGGGGATGTCCCGGTCGCGGCAGATGTCCCGGGCCAGGCCCTGGTGATCGGGATGGACGTGGGTCAGGGCCAGCAGCGAAAGCTTCCGGCCCCTGATCTGGCGGGGTATGCGGAACCGGTCCCAGGTCGTGCCGGCGTCGATCAAGATGTCCCCGGCCAGGTACACGTTGACCATCGGCAGGGGGAACTGGCCGAGACGCTCGACTCCGGGCGCTACTTCCTTCAAGGCCATCGGCGGACGGTGGCTCAGTGAGCCTGGTCGGCGGCGGGCTGGCCACTGTGGTGGGCCAGGTCCTCGAGCCGTGCCATCTCGCGCTCGCCGAAGACCCGGGCCGGGTCTTCCGGGTCGAGGCCCTCGATCAGGCGGCCGACCCGCACCCGTACCTGCTGCGCGAAGTGAGGCGTCACCGCACCGGTGAGTTCGCGGATGTCATCCGGGGTGACCTTCTGGTCCGAGTCAAGGACTCCGATGTGTTCGGCTTCGCTCATCCTGTGCTCGCAGTCTCCACGATTTCCAGCTCGAGTGCGTCGTCGAACCTCGCCTGCTCGTCGACCGAGATGATCGAGTCGTCCCCGATCACCCATCCGTGGCTGAAGATCGCCTGGGTCGGATCGGTCGTGTACCCGGGCTTGACGTCGAGCAGGTAGTCCTCGACCACCTGTGGAAGTTTGTCGCTGGAATCGGTCAGCAGCAGCGCCGCCCAGGTGCCGCCGGTGGAAAGGGCAGTCGCCGCGACCACGTCCATCGGGCGGTCGGTCCTGGCCAGGACGTAGCCATGGCCGGGCACGTTGAGGTTCCAGCCGAACAGGCCGCTCGAGTAGCGCACCAGCTCGACCGCTGCAGATGCCGGGTCGTCACCGCCGACCCGCTCGACTGTAGAACCGGCCTTGTCGAGCCTCTTCAGCGCCTTGCTGGAGACGACGTCGGACGGCCCGAGCACGAAGATCGGCACGCCCTTGTTCGCCTTGTCCTTGATCACGTCGAGGGTGGCCTTGGGCACGTCGTCCTTGTTGGTGTAGAGCACCACGTCACCCGAGCGGGCCGCCCAGGTCGCGGCGGGCGAGGCGTACTCCGGCGCATCCGAAGAGACGACGACGAAGGCGTCGGGCGGCCCGTCCACGAGTTTGGCTTTCTCCTCAGCGACCGCGGCGGCGATCTCAGCCGGATCGCCGCCGGCGATCCGTTCCACGTCGTAGCCGGAGGGCGGAGCGACCTGGCCAACCGTGAACACCTTGTTCTCGCCGGTGTCCGGCGAACCGAGCGGGTTGAGCTGAGCGAGGGTGTCCATCCCGGTGGCGGAAAGCGTCCCGGAGGGCGCGAGCAGGATCGGCGCCCCGATCGGCAGCGCAGTGAGGGTCGCTGCCGCCACACCGGATTGCCAGTCGTTGGAATCGACCACGGTGACCGCCGCGGGCGGGGAGCCGGGGCCCGAGGTCGGGTAGGCCGCCAACGCCGCGGCCATCGAGATGTCGACCGGGTCGCTGCCGGCGATCCGGGTCGTGTTCCGGGTCGCGGTCGAGGGGAAGCCGAGCGGGCCGTTCGCGTGACCGGCCACCACGGCCTGGCCGGTGGCGCCGGTCTCGACCCCGGCCACTTCGGCCGGTGAGCCGGTTTCATCGTCCTTACCGACATCGAAGAAAAAGTAGGCGACGAAGGCACCGAGGATCAGCACCAGGACCAGCAGGATGGAGAGCCCCAGCCAGGGCACACCGGCGGCCTGCGGGCTCCCTGGCGGTGCGTTGATCGGCCGTCGTCCGGAGCTTGCCACGGCGTGAACCGTATCCAAATGCTGTCCCGCGGCGGAAGTCGTAAGAATGGCGGCGATGCCTTACCCAGTCGGGACAACCACCAACGATGCCGGCCACCTCGAAATCGGGGGCTGCGACGTGATCGAGCTCGCCCGCGAGTTTGGCACTCCTGCCTACCTGTTCGCGACCGCAGAGATGCGCAACCGGGCGCGGGCCTACCAGAGAGCGTTCGCCGCCCACACGGCCCATTTCGAGGTGCTCTATGCCAGCAAGGCGCTGCCGGTGACGGCCGCGTACCGTCTCTTCGCCGAGGAAGGCCTTTCGGTCGACGTCGCTTCGGGCGGCGAGCTGACCATGGCCCTGACCGCGGGCTTCGACCCGGCGAAGATCTACATGCACGGCAACAACAAGACCGACGTCGAGCTCGTGCTGGCAAGCCGCTCCGGCGTCGGCCACCTGATCCTCGATTCCTTCGACGAGATCGATCGTTGCGAGCGGGTGCTGCAGGATGACCAGGACGTGCTGGTCCGGGTCACCCCGGGCATCAAGCCCTCGACCCACTCGTTCATCCAGACCGGCCAGCTCGATTCCAAGTTCGGTTTCGGCCTCGAGGACGGCACCGCGGCGAAGGCGATCGAGCGGGTCCTGGCCTCCGACCGACTCAACCTGGTCGGCCTCCACTTCCACATCGGCTCCCAGATCTTCGAGATCGAGCCCTTCCGACTGGCGGTCGAGGCGCTCGGGGAGCTGCGCGGCGACTGGTGCCGGATCCTCGACCTCGGTGGCGGCCTGGGGATCTCCTACGACGAGGACGACTCGCCGCCGCCGATCGAGGAGTACGTGAACCTCAAGGTCCAGGCGGTCAGGGATGTCTTCGGCGAGAGCGTGAAGATCCTGATCGAGCCAGGCCGTTCCCTGGTCGGCACCGCCGGCGTCACCATGTACACGATCGGCACGGTCAAGGAAATCCCCGGGGTCCGCACCTACGTCGCGGTTGACGGCGGCATGTCGGACAACCTGCGGCCGATGCTCTACGACGCCAAGTACACGGCGGTCATCGCCGACCGGCCCGACGCAACGCCGGACACCACGGTCACCGTTGCCGGTTCCCACTGCGAGTCCGGAGATATCCTGATCCGTGATGTCGAACTCGCCGACCCCCGGGTGGGGGACATCCTGCTTACCCCGGCCACCGGCGCCTACGGCCACTCGATGGCGAACAACTACAACGGAATGCCGCGGCCGCCCGTGATCTTCTGCGAGGACGGCGAGGCGACGGTCGTGGTCCGGCGTGAAACCTGGGACGACCTGATGCTGAGGGACATGTGAGCGAGAAACTCCGCATCGGCCTGCTCGGCCGCGGTACGGTCGGCTCGGCCTTCGACGAACTGGTCGCCGAAAGGGCCGACCAGGTCGAGGCGGCGACCGGCCGACGCCCCGAGGTGACCGGCGTGCTGACCCGCAGCCAGGGCGACTTCGGCGAGATCCTGCCCGACGCCGACGTGATCGTCGAGCTGATGGGCGGCACCGACACCGCCCGCGAACACGTGCTGGCCGCGCTCAAGGCCGGGGTCCCGGTGGTGACCGCCAACAAGCAGCTGCTCGCGCAGCACGGGGCGGAGCTCTTCGCCGCGGCCGAGGAGGCCGGGGTCCAGCTGCGGTTCGAGGCCGCGGTCGCCGCGGTCGTGCCGGTGATCCGCGTGGTCCAGGAGAGCTTCGGGGCGGTCGAGTTCAACAAGGTCTTCGGCATCGTCAACGGCACCACCAACTTCATCCTTTCCGAGATGGCGGCCACCGGCGCCTCCTACGGCGACGTGCTGAAGCGGGCCCAGGAACTGGGCTACGCGGAGGCCGACCCGACCGAGGACGTCAACGGGGCCGACGCCGCCGCCAAGATGGCGATCCTCGCCCGGCTCGCCTTCCACACCCCGGTCACCCTCGACCAGGTCGACTTCGAGGGGATCGAGGACATCCAGCCCGACGACCTCGCCTACGCCAAGGAGCTCGGGCTCTCGCTGAAGCTGCTCGGGGTCGCCGAGAAGTTCGAGCAGGGCATCACGGTGCGGGTCTTTCCTTGCTTCCTCTACCCGGGCCATCCTCTGGCCCCGATCGAGGGCCCCTTCAACGCGGTCATGGTCGAGGCGCCGGAGATCACCGAGGTGACGATGTCCGGACCGGGAGCCGGCGGCCTGCAGACCGCGGCCGCGGTGCTCGGGGACGTCGTCTCGGTCGCCGCCGGCAACGCCCGCACCCACACCGCCGACCGGGACCTGCCGATCCTGACCGACGTCGCCTCGTCCTTCTACCTCCACCTCGAGGTCGCCGACGAGCCCGGGGTGCTGGCCGAGGTGGCGAAGATGCTCTCCGACGGCGGGGTCTCGGTCAAGAGCGTCGTCCAGCGCGGCCTCGGCGACGACGCCCGGCTGGTCATGGTCGTCCACCACTGCCTCGAATCCGAGTTCAAGGCCGCGGTCGCCCAGATCGCCGAACTGGACGCGCTCAGGTCCAGCCCGCGCTTCATTCGCGTAATCGAAGAAGAATTCACCGCTTAGGTACTTGACGACTAGGGAGCCATGCCACAGCCACTGATCGAGAGATACCGCGACACCCTGCCGCTCGAACCGGGCGACCCGGTGGTCAGCCTGAACGAGGGTTCGACCCCGCTGGTGCCGGCTCCCCGGCTTTCCGAACGGGTCGGGGCCCAGGTCTACCTCAAGGTGGAAGGGGCGAACCCGACCGGCTCCTTCAAGGACCGCGGCATGACGGTCGCCGTGTCCCGGGCCGCGGGCCGTGGCGCCAAGGCCGTGATCTGCGCCTCGACCGGCAACACCGCCGCCTCGGCCGCCGCCTACGCGGTGCGGGCCGGCCTGCGCGGCGCGGTGATCGTGCCGGAAGGCAACATCGCGATCGGCAAGCTCGCCCAGGCGCTGATGCACGGCGCCCGGGTGATCGCCCTCCAGGGGAACTTCGACGACGCCCTCACCGCGGTCCGCGACCTGGCGGAGCGCCACCCGATCGAACTGGTCAACTCGGTCAACCCGTACCGGATCGAGGGCCAGAAGACTGCCGCCTTCGAGCTGATCGACGAGCTGGGGCAGGCGCCGGACGCGCTGGCGATCCCGGTCGGCAACGCCGGCAACATCTCCGCCTACTGGAAGGGCTTCCAGGAGCGAGGGACCGCGCCGATCTGTTACGGCTTCCAGGCGGCCGGAGCCGCACCGCTGGTCGACGGCGCCCCGGTTGCGAAGCCGGAGACCGTCGCCACCGCTATCCGGATCGGCAACCCGGCCCGCTGGGAGGAAGCGATGAACGCCTTCAATACCTCACGCGGACGGGTCGCCGCGGTCACCGACGAGCAGATCCTCGATGCCTACCGCTGGCTGGCCGCCAACGAGGGCGTCTTCTGCGAGCCGGCCTCGGCCGCCTCGGTCGCCGGCATCCTCAACCACGGTCTGCCCACCGTCGAGGGGATGGATAAGCCGGAGACGGTGGTCTGCGTCCTCACCGGCCACGGCCTCAAGGATCCCGACACCGCCCTCGGCAAAGCCCCCGCAGTGATCAACTGCGTCAACGAAATCAGCGCCATAGAAGAAGCCGTCTTCGAATAAAGACAAGTCGGCGAGCTTCGCTCCGCCTCCAAGTCGAACCCGCCGGCCCACAGAAACAAGTGATGGATGGGCCGGCTCCAGTTGGTGGCGATACCGGCCGCGGAACTGTCAGGAATGCGGGATCGCTCTGACCCCGTGGTCATGAGAGCCTTTTCGGTGCGTGGTTTCCTCAGGTCAATCTTTACGGCTCGACCGTGGAGGCGACGGCCACCCGAAATCCACTTGAGCAAACATGCGGTCATTCGATACCGCGAGCGGGTCAGGCCTTCGATTTCGCTCGCCCAGGCTCGTGAGGATCTCGATCGGCTGAAAGCGATAGGAGCAGTTACTTCGGAGCGTCCAGGCTGGCTGCGAAACGCGGAACAGGATGGGCATGCCGGCTATCTCTTGCTTGGCGAAGACCTTGTTCTGGTCCTCGCTTCGGACGGGGGACCTGATCTGACCGCGGTCACCTGTTTGGTTCGAGGAACCATTTCGCCTCGCGAGCGCAGACGACGGAAGCAAGGCAAACAGCGGCACCACAAGGAGAACCGAGCAAGGAAGCATGGATAGGTGAAGGCGCCTCCGCCTGGCTTTATTCCCAGTGAGATTGAAATTCTCGCCACATAGCGCTCGAAACTTCAACCTCACTGCCTGCGGACCCCGCCCGACTCCTTATTTTCGGAGTTTGTAGCCGGATTTGAACATGCGGTAGTTCGCGTAGGTGAGGGCGGCGGTGGCGACCGTGAGGAAGCCGAGGGCCAGCCAGACGCTGATGTCGGAGACGCCGAGGAAGCCGTAGCGGACCAGAGAGATCATGTAGTAGACGGGGTTGAAGTGGGTCAGGGTCTGGTATGGCTCGGGCAGGAGCGAGGCCGAGTAGAAGACCCCGCCGAGGAAGATCAGCGGCTGCAGAATGAAGGTCTGGGCGAAGGAGACGTCGTCGAACTGCTCGGCCCTCACCCCGACCAGGACACCGAGGCTGGCGAAGAACCAGCCGACCAGGAACAGGGCCGGGATCAGGACGTAGAAGTGTTTGACGGGAAGGTCGACCAGCAGGCTGGCGACGATGAAGGTCACGACCGAGATCAGTAGTCCGCGCAGGAAGCCGCCGAGTGTGAAGGCGAGCAGCAACTGGCCGGGCGAAGCCGGGGAAGAGAGCTGGTCGTCGATCGCCCCCTGGAACTTCTGTTGGAGGATCGAGGACGAGTTGTTGCTGAACGAGTTGATCGCGAAGGCCATCATGATCAGGCCCGGGATCACGAAGACGATGTAGTCGAAGCCGTGGAGCTCGCCGACCCGGGAGCCGAGGGCGGCGCCGAAGATCGAGATGTAGAGGAAGGTCTCGAGCAGCGGCGCGCCGACCGTCTGGCGAGGGATCTTCAGGAAGCGGCTGACCTCGCGCCGGGTCAGGGCGACGAAGCGGATCGTCGAGGGGCTCAAGCTTCCGCCTCCTCCTCGGTCCCGACGTGGGCCCGCGAAAGTTCCTTGCGGCCGACCAGCTCCAGGTAGGCGTCCTCGAGGCTGCCGACCCCGAAGCGCTCGGCCAGTTCCGCGCTGGAACCCTGGTCGACGATCTCGCCACCGTTGATGAAGGCGATTCGGCTGCAGAGTTGCTCGGCCTCCTCCAGGTAGTGGGTGGTCAGCAGGATCGTGGTGCCCTCCAGGTTGACCTGTCGCACGTAGTGCCAGAGCTCCAGCCTGAGCTCGACGTCGACCCCGGCGGTCGGCTCGTCGAGGATCAGCAGGCGCGGCCGGTGCATCAGGGCCCGGGCCAGGATCAGCCGGCGCTTCATGCCGCCGGAAAGCTCCCGGGTGCGGTCGTTCCGTTTCTCGGTCAGGGAGAACGATTCGAGCAACTCGTCGACCCGTTCCTTGCGGTCCTGCTTGGTCATGCCGAAGTAGCCGCCGTGGAAGTCGAGCGTTTCCTCGACGGTCAGGAACCAGTCGATATTGAGTTCCTGCGGGGCGAGGCCGACCGCCTCCCGGGCCGCACGGTAGTCGCTGACCGCGTTGTGGCCGAAGACCCGGATGTCACCGGAGGTCGGCCCGGCCAGACCGGTCGAGCAATGGATCAGGGTCGACTTGCCGGCTCCGTTCGGGCCGAGCAAGCCGAAGAACTCGCCATCGGCGATCTCCAACGAAACACCCTTCAGGGCTTCGGTCCCGTTCGGATAGCGCTTGACCAGGTCGGTTATCTCCAGCGCAGGGGTGGTCCGCGCGGAGGAGGGAGCGGAGGACGGCATCACCCACCAATCAATAGCAAGGTAGGTTTGCCGGGTGACCGAACGCCACCGACTCGTGAAGGTGCCCGCCTCCTCGGCCAACCTGGGGCCGGGCTACGACGTGATGGCGGTCGCGCTCGACCTTCATCTCGAACTTGAAGTCCGGGAGTGCGGCGAGTTCTCGGTCACCTGCGAGGAGCACGATGTCCCGCTCGACCGGAGCAACCTCGTCGTCCAGGCATTCGAGACGCTGCAGCCGGCCGACGGGATCTCCTTCCGGATCGGTGGCGAGATACCGCTGGCTCGGGGCATGGGTTCCAGCGCTGCGGCGATCGTCGCCGGGCTGGTTGCCGCCGACCACCTCTTCGAACTCGGCCTCGAGCGGCAGGACCTGCTCGAGCGGGCCACCGCCCTCGAAGGGCACCCCGACAATGTCGCGGCGGCGATCTGCGGCGGCTTCGTGGTCTGCACCAGCGGCCCGCGGCTGACCGCGACGGTGATCGACTCGCCCGAGGGCCTCGAAGGGATCCTCGTGATCCCCGACGTCGAGGTTTCGACCAAACTTGCCCGGGAGGCGATCCCCGAACAGATCCCGATCACCGACGCCGTGGCCAACACCGCTTCGGCCGCCCACCTCACCCTGGGCCTGAGCCGGGGTGACTTCGACCTGATCGCCATGGGGCTCCACGACCGGCTCCACCAGGAACGCCGCCGTCACCTCTTCCCCAAGTCGATGGAGATCGTCGAACAGGCCGGGGAGATGGGGGCGATCGGTGCGACCATCTCCGGGGCCGGCCCGACCGTCCTGGTTTGGACGGGCTGGCAGGAGACCGGCGGCGTGGTCGAGCAGCTGAGGGAACGCTGCGAAGGCTGGGCAACGGTGAAACGAGTCGGCTTCAGTCCGCTGGGGGCGGACGTGCCCGAGCTCTGAGAGGCCTCGGCAGATGCTGGCCAAGCTGAAAAAGCCAGCGGTCTGCATCCTGCTGATCGCCCCGTTCTTTGGTGAGTCGCTTTCCGGCGCTACCCCGCCCCTCGATCTGATCCTGCCGTGGAACCTGGCCCTGATGGTCGGGCTGTACGGCTGCGGGGCCTTGATCTGCCGGGAGGTGGTGCTCAAGTACAAGCTCGGCCTGGTCGGGCTCATCGTCCTCGGTGCAGCGTACGGCGTCTGGGAGGAAGGGCTGGTCGACCGATACTGGTACGACCCCTCGTTCTGGGACGACCAGAACATCGGCGCCTACAGCGTGGTCGGGCAGACCAATCTCCTGCTCGCCTTGTTGCTCACCGTCTTTCATTCCGCGGTCAGCATCTGTTGCTCGGTGCTGGTGGTTGAACAGATCTTCCCGAAGCGGCAGGCCCAGCCCTGGATCGGCCGGCGCGGGATGATCGTGGCTGTGGTCGTCTTCGCGGTCGTGGTGCCGCTCGTCTGCGGCGAGTTCTACTGGCCCTCGGCGCCGAACTTGGTTGCGGCGGCATTGGTCATGGCCGGCCTGGTCGCCGTCGCCTTCTGGCAACGGCGTTTCGCCTTCAAGGCTCGGATCGAGCTACCGAGTCCAGGCCGGTCACGGAAGGCGATCGGCTGGATCGCCTTTGCCGCGACGCTGATCTTCTGGTTCACGGTCTACGGCCTGCCCGAGAGTGGAATCGCCTGGCCGGTCGGCCTGCTGATCGCGGCCCTCCCGGTCGTGATCGCGGTCTGGCTGATCACCCGCCGGGCAACCGGCGACCGGTTCGGCAGCGACGCGCTGCGCGTGATCACCGGCATCCTCGGCTTCTTCGTCCTCCTCGACCTCTTCATCGCCCCACTGGCCCGGCCCGACATGCTGCTCAGCGCCCTGGCGGTCGTCCTCCTGCTGCGCTGGCTATGGCGTCAGGAACCCAGTCTGGAGAGTTGAGCTTTGGCTTCGGCCAGGGCCGCCGGGTAGTCGAGGCGCTCGAGGACTTCCACCGTGAGCCGGGCGTAGTCGAGCGACTTGCGCTTGCGGTACTCGAAGATCGGCGTGGCGGCACGGGCCGATTCCGGGTAGACGATCGAACGCCTGATCACCGTGTCGAAGACCAGGTCACCGAACTGCTCACGCATCGTCTCCAGGGTCGACCGGGCGTGGTTGGTGCGCATGTCGGCGATGTTTAGCAGCAGTCCGAGCAGTTCCAGGTCCGGGTTGAGGTTCTCCTTGGCCAGGCCGATCACTTCCATCGCCTGCTCGGCACCCTGCTCGGAAAAATGCTCGGCCTGGGTGGAAAGGATCGCCCGGTCGGCAGCGACCAGCGCGTTCACGGTCAAGAGCCCCAGGGTCGGGGGGCAGTCGATCAGGATCACGTCGAAACGGCGTTTCGGCTCCCGCAGGGCGTTTCGCAGGGTGAGTTCCCGGCCGATCTTGCCGGCCAGCATCAGTTCGGCTTCGGCCAGGCCGAGGTTCGCCGGGATCACCTCGCCGCCGCCGGGGCCAGTGTGGATCGCGTCAACCGCGCGCTCGCGGCCGGCCAGCACTTCGCCCAGGGTGGGGAAGGCGTCGGCCGGGATTCCGAAGTACTCGGAAAGGTTGCCCTGGGGGTCGGCGTCGATCGCCAACACCGAGAGACCGGACCGCCGAAGCCCCTCCGCGAGTGACCGGGTCAGCGTGGTCTTGCCGGTTCCGCCCTTCTGGGAAAGGATCGCGATGGTCGTAGACACCGGCACACCCTATCGCCGCTCAAGTCGGGATCGGGCGCCAGCCCTTAGAATCGGCGCCGATGGGTCCCGTATTCACCGAAGTAGACATTGACGCCCCCCGCGAAGAGATCTTCGACTATCTCCTGGACTTCGACACCCGGCCGTTCCTCTACGGCGATACGGTCGAGAATTTCCGTCTGCTCAGACTGAACTCGCGTGGGGTCGGTGCCGGGGCGCGCTGGCAGTTCAAGCGCAAGAAGGCCTGGGCCGATTCGGCGATCACAGCGGCCGAGCCGCCTCGGCGGATCTCCGAGCGCGGGGTCACCGGCAACTACAACAAGACCACGTCGGGAACCGAGTGGGAGATGGAGGAGACCGCGACCGGCGTGACCCGGGTGCGGATCAGCTACTGGACGGTCCCAACGGGGCTGGCCAAGGCATTCGACCGGATGACCGGCGGTGCGGGATGGCACCGGCGTCGCCTGGACAAGGCCGGCCAGCGCCTTCGCGAGGCGATCGAGTCGGGCCGCGAGGAAAAGGTCGAAGTACCGGTAGCCGGAGGCAACCGCCACGCGACCGGAGTCGCGTAGCCGCACGTCCCGATAAGGCCGAATAGACTCCCCCAGCGATGGAAAGAATTTCGAAGAGCAACCTGTTCCGTGGCCTCGTCCTGGCCCTCGTAGTCGCGATCTCCGGCCTTGCGCTTGCCGCCTGCGGCGGTGGCCACGAGGAGAAGGAAGGACTCGCCGAGGGCGAGATCGTTGAACTCGGTCCGCTGCAGTACAACGTCCTCTTCACCCGTCCTCTGAACATCAACGACATCGAGGATTCGCAGTACCTGGTCGGCCAGCCCAAGCCGGGCCCGAACCAGATGTACATCGGGGTCTTCGTCCACGTCCACAACGACAGCGACGACCCCCACACCATCCCCGACAGCTTCAAGATCACGACTACGGCCGGCCGCGAGTACGAGAACATCCCCAGCAAGAGCATCTACGCGCTCCAGCCGGGGGCGACGGTCGAACCGCATGACAACATCCCGCGGGTCGACTCGACCGCCCAGGTCGGGCCGATCCAGGCTTCGATGCTGCTCTATCTGATCGACCGCGAATCCGCCGAGCAGCGGCCGGTCCAGCTGACCATCGAGGGCGAAGACGGCCCCGCCACCTTCGACCTCGACCTCTGAGCCGGCGGGCCCGGGCCCGCAAGCGCTGGAGGATCACGGGTCGGCGGTCGTCGGCCAGGTCATCGCTGCGGTCGGAGCCGCGCTCGCTCTGCTCGGTCCGTTCTCGGACGTGGTCTCCGGGGTCGGGGTCGCGATCCTGATCGTCGGCGTGGTCGTCTCGGCCCCTGCCGGGCGCTATCCGGGGCCGGTCATGGTCGAGTGGTGGTCGATCCTCGCGATCGCCGCCCTCGCGGTCCTGATCGGCTTCGGCCTCGCCTTCTGGCTCCCAGCCCTCGGAGGAGTCATCCTGACCGCCGGCGCCGTGGTCTCCCTGACCGCAGTCTTCTTCGGAACCCCGGTCCGCCCCTCCTAGGCCCCGCGCAACCAAGCCCGACGACAGCGGACTTGTCGGTAAATAAGTCTGAAAAGTCTGCTGTTGGGACGTCCGGCTCTAGTGGCTGTGTTCGCGTTGCACAAAAGTCACACCTATCGAGCCACTTGTGAGCAGATTCTCGGCATGGTTGCGACATGGACGCTCACTCGACACCAGTCGAGTCGTCGGCGCATCAGCTTCGACGTGTTTACCGATTCATGGCTTCCCGCTGGTTCATCGCGGGACGAGCCGAATTGGTCGAGGCGGGATTCAGCCGGTCACGGATCGATTGCTGGCTCCGGAACGGTCGGCTCATCAAAGTCGTTCGAGGGGTCTACTCGTACGGTCGGGACGTCGAAACCCGGGAAGCGGTCTGGCGGGCATCCCTGGTGGCGGCGGGCCCCGGTTCAATCCTGACTGGCCGGAGCGCCTGCGAAGCCTGGGGGATAATCCAAGCGCGCGACACGGTCCCGGCTCAAGTCGAGGTTGCCACCACGACGGGCTGTACCAGAACTCTTCATGGCGCCTCGCCGGCTCTTCGGCGAATCCGAATCAACATTCGGAAGCGTCAGTTCGATCGCTCTGATGTCCGACAGAAAGGCGGAGTCGAACTGGCGAGCCCTGTCCTGGCGCTGATCGAGTTCGCAGCCGAGGCATCTGAGCGAGGAGTACGTTTCGCGTTTCTTGAGGCATGCCGGCTCAATCTCTTCAACCGTCGGGATGTCCGGGACTGCCACGACCGGCTGGAGGGAAGACGCGGCGCCGGAAAGCTCAAGCCTCTGCTTGCTCTGTGGGTCCCACAACTCGGACGAATCAGGTCGGTGTTGGAAGGCCGGATCCTGCTGGGGCTGATCGAGTGTCGACTTCCGTTGCCCGAAGTCAACGTCAAAGTGGGCGGCTACGAAGTCGACTTCTTCTGGCAGAAATACGGTGTGGTCCTGGAGGCGGACGGAGAGACCTACCACAGCGATCCGCCCCAGCGCGCAATCGATGCCGCCAAGCAACGGGACCTTGAGCAGCGAGGGCTCGAAGTAATGCGGGTCACCTCAAGGCAGTTCGACCGGAACTCGGACGCGGTCCTGGACGAAGTGGCACACAAGTTGAGGTCTCGAGGGGCCGACAGCGGACTTGTCGGCAAATAGGTCTGAAAAGTGCGCTGCCCGTTCGGAGCAGCCTAGAGCAGAGCCCCTCCCAACCATCTTTTGATTCGAGTGGGAGGGGCGGGTTTCCGTTGTCATCCGGCGAAGACCGGATGACGTGCAGATGCTAAAGGCCGTCGCTGAGGATGGCTCCGGCGATGGGGGCGGCGACGGTGCCGCCGTCGCCGGAGGCGTCGATGATCATCACGCAGATCGCCAGCTTCGGCTTGTCGGAGGGGGCGAATCCGGCGAACCAGGCGTCCTCGATGTTGATCGGGTCGCCGTTTTCGTCCAGCTCGCCGCTCGGTCCGACCTCGGCGGTGCCGGTCTTGCCGGCCACCTGGGCCTCGGAGATGGCGGCGGCCGGCCCGGTCCCGGAAGTGACGACCGCAACCATCAGGTCGGCGACCTGCGAGGCGACCTTCCGGCTGGTCACCCGGACCGGCCCCGAATCGGGCTGGAGGCCGGTTTCCCTGGTGATCGGCGTGGGCAGGGAAACGCCCTTGTTGGAAATCGCCTGGGCGATGCTGGCCATCAGCAGCGGGGTCGCCTGGACCCTGCCCTGGCCGATCCCGGAGACGCCGAGGTCGCTCTCGTACTCGTCGGCCTTGGGAATGGTCGGGGTCGGTGGGTCGACCACCGCGAGGCTGGCCGGATCCCAGATCTGCGGCGGCCGGTTGAAGCCGTACTTCTCGGCGGTCGCGGTGAACTTCTCCGGGCCGATCTGCTCGGCCAGCGGGGCGAAGACGGAGTTGCAGGAATGGGCGAACGATTCGGTGAAGGTGCCACCGCATACCTCGCCGTGGGCGTTCTTGATCATGCGACCATCGGCCGGCGCCTCGGTCACGTAGTCGTAGGAGGAGTCGAGCGTCGCGGCGCCGGTCTCTAGGGCGGCGGTCGCGGTGACCATCTTCATGGTCGAACCGGGTGGCTGGAGCACCGAGTAGGCCTGGCCGGCCAAGGCCCGGACCACCCCGGTCCGGGCGTCGAGCACGGCGACGCCGCCGGGCGCCCCGGCGAGGTTGCTGACGGCCGAGTTCTGCAGGTTGGGGTCGATCGTGGTCTTGAGCGGCTTGGCCGGGGAGGGCTTGCCACGGCCGAGCTCGCGGCCCTGGCCGTCGGTGCCGCCATTGATCGGTTTCGCGTAGAGCGTGCCCCCGGGGGCGCCGGTCAGCCGTGCGTTGAAAGCGAGCTCGAGACCACTGGTCCCGGTCGTCTCACCGGGTTCGTAACCGATCGCGGTCGCGTCGAGGCTCTTGCCGCCGTCCTCCGGTTCTCCGGTCACCCCGGTCACGTCGATCATCGCGTCGCCGAGCGGATGCTCACGGGCGTCGACCGGCCCCTCGGCCATGACCTGGCCGTCCTTGGCGAGGATCTTCGCCCGGGTGGGGAGCTTGATGGTGCGGGTCAACTCCTCGTTCAACTCGAGGCCGGGGAAGAGCAGGCTGTTCTGCCAGGCGATCCCGTCCGAGCCGAAGGTGAATTTGAGGGGCTGATCGATCGTTCCGAAAGCGAGGGTCTTCGCCTCGACCGGGACCTCGGCGTTGGTCTCGTCGCCTTTGGCGTCGTCGTGGTCGAGGGACTGCAGCGTGGCCTCGGCGGCCGCGGCCTCGTACCGGTCGGTGAACCGCTCCTCGGAGATGCCTTCCCGGGACTTGGTGCTGAGCATCCCGTACATCGCTGAGTAGTCGCCGTCCTGCCAGGCCTGGACGTAATCCTCGGCCGCGTCCCGGTGCGGACTGCCCGGGCAGCCCTTGATCGCGCCGAGGACGAAAGCGACCAGCGCGATTCCGACCAGAGGCAGTGCCCTCGTCTTGAGTCTTCTTTGCCTTTCCAGGCGTGAAGGCGGACGCCCCATCAAGCCTGAAAAATACCGGTGTCGCCGGTGGTCAGAGTGGCTGGCCGTCCGTCCCGGTGGTCCGGGGGCTAGATTGACCGGGTGACACCGCTTGATTGGGGCATCGCCGCCTTCACTTTCCTGATCGCCCTGTGGGGGTTCAGGCAGGGCCTTATCGTCGGTCTGCTGGGCCTCTCGGGCCTCGCGATCGGCGCCTTCCTCGGGTCACGGCTGGCCCCGGTCTTCCTCGACCACGGCTCGAATTCCCCTTACGCGCCGCTGGCCGCCCTGATCGGGGCGATCATGGTCGGCTCGGTCACCTTGGCCCTGGCCGTGAGCCTGGGTGAACGGGTGCGGGACTCGGCGGTGCGGCATCCCTTCTGGGAAGTGATCGACGGCATCGGTGGCGCTCTGCTGATCGCCGCGGTCGGGCTGGGGATCGTCTGGGTGCTGGCCGCGGCCGCCGTCTACTACCCGAGTTCGGAAGGGCTCAGGCGCGATGTCCAGAAATCGCTGCTGGTCGGGGCCGTCAACGACCTCTTGCCGCCTTCGGGGCCGCTGATGCAGGCCCTGCACCGGATCGACCCGTTCCCGACGATCGCCACCTCGACCGGGGAGATCGCCCGGCCCGACAAGGGGACCGGTAGCGAAGCGGCGGTCAGGGCCGCCGCCGAATCAGTGGTCAAGGTCTCTGGCACCTGCAACGGGTTCGGCGTGATGGGCTCGGGCTGGGCGGTCGGCCGCGACACCTTCGTCACCAACGCGCATGTCGTGGCCGGCCAGGAGGACACCAAGATCCAGGCGCACGACGGGCAGACGGCGAGCGCCACACCGATCGCCTTCAACAAGCGCAACGACATCGCGATCCTCCAGGCCGACATCGACGTGCCGGCCCTGCCCGCCCTGGTCCGGGCCCGCCGTGGCACCGCCGCTGCCGTGATCGGCTACCCGAATGACGGCCCCCTGACGATCACCCCGGCCCGGGCCGGCGAGACCAGGCTCGTGCTCGGTGACGACGCCTACGGCAACGGTCCCTTCGAGAGGTCGATGCTGACCCTGCGCGGCCTGGTCCGCCACGGCAATTCCGGCGGGCCGCTGGTCGATTCGCAGGGCCGTGTGCTGGGCACCGTCTTTGCCGCGACCACCGAGGGGCCGGAGGGTGGCCTGGCGATCCCGAACAAGGTGCTGGCCCGGATCAGCCACGCGGCGACCGGCAAGGAAGTCGACACCGGGCCGTGCGCTTGAGATCGCCCACGGGCACGATTTCGCAGTTTCCCATGGATCGGCTCCGCTAAAGTTGATTTACGGTGAATGCGTCAACCGCCAGCACGGGTTCTGACTGGCAGCCGGCCGGGGGGCATGCCCCACGACCGGCTCTGACCGAGGTCTGCCCCCACTTTCACGCCGCGATCGAATTGATCGGCAAGCGCTGGAGCGGGGCGATCATCTGGGCTCTCGATGACGGGCCGCTGCGCTTCGCCGAGCTCAAACGCTCGATCCCGGGCCTTTCCGACCGGCTGCTTTCGCAGCGGCTGCGCGAACTCGAGGAAGCGGGCCTGATGGCCCGCGAAGTCGAGGACGGCCCCCAGGTAAAGGTGACCTACAGCCTGACCGAGATGGGGGAGGGGCTCAGACCGGCAGTCCGGGCTCTACGGAAGTGGGCTTGTGAATGGCAGGATTCTCTTCCTTGAACGCGTCGTCGAGGGCGCCGGTGTCCTCCTTGGTGACGGCATCCGGGCGCGGCCGCACGTAGGCCTTCGTCCCTGACTCGAGGTTCAAGGTCTCCAGTTCCGAGCGGGTCAGCTGAGCCCAGACTTCCTTCTTCTCCGGCACGGTCAGCATCTCGACCCGACCGGAGAAGCCGAGCCTCACCACCCGGTCGATCTCGACTTCGACCGCGCCTGGGGTGGGAGCCGGGAGGATCTCCGTGTCATGCGGGCGGACCAGCTTGCCGTCGAGGCTGTTGACCTCGCCGACGAAGCCCATCACGAACTCGTTCGCCGGTTGGTCGTAGAGCTCGGTGGCCGAGCCGGTCTGCTCGATCTGCCCTTCGTTCATGACCACGATCTGCTGGGCGATGTCCATCGCCTCTTCCTGGTCGTGGGTGACGAAGATCGTGGTCACGTGAACTTCGTCGTGGAGGCGCCGGAGCCAGGTGCGGAGATCCTTGCGGACCTTGGCGTCGAGGGCACCGAAGGGTTCGTCGAGCAATAGCACCGAAGGTTCGACCGCCAGCGCCCGGGCCAGGGCCATGCGCTGGCGCTGCCCGCCGGAAAGCTGCGAGGGGTAGCGCTTCGCCAGCCCGGTCAGCTGGACCAGGTCGATCAGCTCAGTGACCCGGTCCCGGGTCTTCTGCTTGTCCCACTTGCGCACCTTGAGGCCGAAGGCGATGTTGTCGAACACCGTCATGTGCTTGAAGGCGGCGTAGTGCTGGAAGACGAAACCGACGTTGCGGGTCCGGACCGGCTTCTTCGCCTGGTCCTCACCGCCGATGAACACCTGGCCGGTGGTCGGGACCTCGAGGCCCGCGATGGTGCGGAGCAAGGTCGACTTGCCCGAGCCGGAAGGGCCGAGCAGGGCGGTCATCGAGCCGTCGGGGACGATCAGGTCGACATCCTTGAGCGCCTGGAAGTCACCGAACTCCTTGTTGACTTCCCGGACCTCGATGCCGTGGCTGACGGTTTTCAGGTTTTCTGCGATGGCATTCATTTGGTCCTAGTCCTCCTTGCGGCGCAACAGGTTCATGGTGAGCAGGGTGCCCAGCGCGAGGATCGCGAGGATCAGCGATGCCGAGTAGGCCCCCACCGAGTTGAAGGTTTCGAACTGCTTCGAGACGTAGAGCGGCAGGGTCTGGGTCTCGCCGGAGATGTTTCCGGAGACCACGGTGACCGCACCGAACTCGCCCAAGGCACGGGCCGTGGTCAGCACGATGCCGTAGGTCACGCCCCACCGGATCGCCGGCAGGGTAATCGAGCGGAAGGTCTGCCAGGGACCGGCGCCGAGCGTTTCGGCCGCGGTTTCCTGGTCGGTCCCGATCTCCTGCATCACCGGGATCACTTCCCGGGCCACGAAGGGCAGGGAGACGAAGACCACGGCCATGACGATGCCCGGGGTGGAGAAGATCACCTGGATGCCCATGCTGGCCAGGTCGGCGCCGAACCAGCCGCCGGTGCCGTAGACCAGGATCAGGGCGAGGCCGATGACCACGGGGGAGACCGCGAACGGCATGTCGATCAGGGCGTTGACAGCCCACTTGAAGCGGAAGTTGGTCCGCACCACCACGTGGGCGGCGGCGATCCCGAAGATCGTGTTCAGCGGCACCGCGATGATCACGGTTATGAGTGAAAGCTTCAGGGCGTGGACCGCATCAGGCTTGGTGACCTGGGTGATCACCTCGCCGATGCCCTCGTCGAAGGTCTTGACCAGGGCAACTCCGATTGGGGCGAGCAGCAGCGCCGCCAGGTAAAGCAGAGCGACGAAGCGCAGGCCATAGCGGGAAAGCCTGCCGCCGGCGTTACCGGTCATGGCGCAGCCCCCATTTCTGGACCAGGTTGACGAAGGCGAGCATGACCATCGAGATGACCAGCAGCACGACCGAGACCGCGGCGGCCCCGACCACGTTGTCGGACTCGATCTGCCCGCGGATGAAGACCGATGCAGCCTCGGTCTTGTACGGCACATTGCCGGAGATCAGCACCAGGGCGCCGAACTCGCCGAGCGCCCGGGCGAAGGCCAGAGCGACGCCGGCCGCGATGCCGGGAAGGAGGTTGGGGAAGATGATCCGGGTGAAGATGCGGAGCTTGCCGGCCCCGAGCGACTCGGCGGCCGATTCCATGTCGCGGTCGAGCGAGAGCAGCAGCGGCTGGACCGCCCGGACCACGAAGGGGAGGGTGACGAAGAGCAGCGCGATGATCACCGCGTACTTGGTGTAGGCGGCGTGGATCCCGATCGGGCTGTCGTTGCCGTAGAGGGTGAGCAGCGTCAGGCTGGCCACGATGGTCGGCAGGGCGAAGGGGAGGTCGATCACCGAGTTGACGATCCCCTTGCCGGGGAACTCGTCTCGGACCAGCACCCAGGCGATCAGGGTGCCCATGACCGCGTTGATCAGGACCACGACCAGAGAGCAGATCACGGTCAGCTTCAGGGCCGCCACGGACTGGGGCTGGCTGACCGCGTCCCAGAAATGTCCCGGCCCGTCGGAGAACGCCTTGGCCGCGATCGCCGCGAGGGGGATCAGGACGATCAGGCTCAGGTAGGTGACTACCAGGCCCTTGGTCAGGCCGGCTTCCACCCCGGGCAGGCGCAGGCCTGCCCGGGGTGGCGGAGCCGCTACGGCTGTCGCGTCACTTTTCAGTGGAAACTCCCAGTTCCTTCTCGATCACGGCGATCTTGCCGCTCTGGTCGTCGAAGAACTCGTCGGCGACCTTGTCCCAGCCGCCGAACTTGGCGATCGTGAACTCGTCCTTCGGGGTCGGGAACTTCGATTCGTCGACCAGGCTCTTGTTGACCGGTCGGTATCCCTGCTCGCCCCAGATCTTCTGGCCCGCGTCGCTCCAGAGGTAGTTGAGGAAGTCGGTCGCGGACTGCGGGGCGTCGACGGTGACCGCGGCCGGCTGCTCGATCAGGATGGTCGAGTCGGGGATCACGTAGTCGACGTCCTCACCGGCGGTCTGCGCGGCGATCGCCTCGTTCTCGTAGGAGATCAGGACGTCGCCGGCACCGCCGACGAAGGCCTGGAGGGCGTCGCGGGCGCTGGCCGGCTGGACCGGCGCCTGGGAAAGCACCTGCTTGACGGTGTCGAGCGCTTCCTTCTCGCTTTGCCCGCTGTTCAGCGCAGCGCCGTAGATCGCCATGATGTTCCAGCGGGCGCCACCGGAGGTGAACGGGTTGGGGGTGACGACCTCGAGGTCCTTGTCGATGATGTCCTGGAAGGACTTGACGCCCTCCGGGTTGCCCGGACGGGTCACGATCGAGACCACCGAGTTGGTGACGATGCCCTTGTACTTGTTGTTCTGCCAGTCCTTCGCGACCTGTCCCGAGTCGACCAGGCGGGTGACGTCGGTCTCGAGGGCGAAGTTGACGTATCCGGCGGGCTGGCCCGCCTCGACGGCGCGGCTCTGGTCGCCCGAGGCGCCGAACGAGTTCGAGAACTTCACGCCTTCACCCTCCGGCGTCTCCTGGAAGGCCGGCTCGAGCCCCTCCTCGTACGCGGACTGCGGGGTGGAGTAGGCGACCAGCTGGACCTTGCCGCTGTCGCCACTGCTGCCGTCGCTGCTGCTGCCGCAGCCGACGACGATCGCACCGAAGGCGACCAGGGACAGGATCAGGAGCGCCTGGATGCTGCGCCGGGTTTTCTTGGAACTGCTGACACTCATTCGGGTTATCCCCCTTGTTGATGAAGTTACTTTCTTTACCTACAAACTCAATAAATGAAGAACGGCAAGGTAGCACGACTCGGGGTCGAATGTCGAGTCAGATGGTCACAAAGGTCGTATTTCGGATCAGCGATCCGGGGCTTTCCTCGTTCTGATGGGAAACGAGCCCCCGCTCGAGAGGCGGCAAAGGCTCGCCCAGACATCTGATGGGTCGGATTTCCGGCGCATGTGCCGGAAATCCGACCCACCGCCGTGGCGGCCCGTCGGGGGCCGGTGTCATGCTGAGACGGTGAGCGAAGAGCAGCTTGGAACTGACGCGAGATCGACCGGGTCCGGTGAACCCGCCCAGTCGTCTGCGGCCGGGGAGCCCGTCCCGATCCCGGTTGGCGAGTACGCGATCGGCCTCAAGCGACAGATGCAGACGCTGCCGCGGGCGACGATCACCGGCGAGATCACCGAGTTCAACCGGACCCGGGTCCAGGTCTACTTCCAGCTCAAGGACGAGCGCGGGGGAGTGCGGTGCACCATGTGGCGCCGCGAGTTCGACCAATTGAACCTGCCCGAGGAAGCAGTCCGGGTCGGCGCCCAGGTCGTCGCCACCGGCGGCCCCGACTACTACGAGGGTGGCAAGGCCGCCTCGCCGTCCTTCAGTTTCCGCACGACCGACCTGCGCCCTTCCGGCGAGGGTGACCTGATCGCCCGCCTGGCCGAACTCCGCAAACGTTTCGCGGCCGAAGGCCTGACCGAACCCCAGAAGCGACTCCGGCGCCCGGTTCTGCCCCGCCGCATCGGCGTGATCACCGCCGAAGGCGGGGCCGCCCGTCAGGATCTGCTGGTCGGCCTCCAGCGCCGTGGCTGGCAGGGCGAGATCGTCTGGGGCTTCGCGCCGGTCCAGGACCGGAAGGCGGCGCCGATCATTCGGCGCACCCTCGGTGACATGGCGGCCTTCGCTGACGTCGAAGCGATCGTGGTCTGCCGTGGCGGCGGCAGCCTGACCGACCTCTGGGCCTTCTGCGACGAGGATCTCTGTCGCGCGGTCGCCGTGCTGGCCGTGCCGGTCGTCTCCGCGGTCGGGCACGAAAGGGACGTGACCCTGCTCGACGACGTGGCCGCGGTGCGGGCGTCGACCCCGACCCACGCCGCCGACGCGGTGGTCGGGATCGACGTCGCAGCAGCCCGGGCGACCCTGGCGGCCGCGGCCGGGCGGGCGGCCCGGGCCGGCCAGTTGGCGGTGCGGGACCGGATCGCCCCGCTGGCCGGACTCGCCAGCGGACCGGGCCGGGCGATCCGCAACGAAAGGGCGAAGCTGAACCAGAAGACCCGGGAGATCCGCGCCTCGGCCGACCGCGGGATCCGGTCACGCATCGACGCGACCTCGCGGGGCCTCCAGCGGGGGCTGCTCCCGGCCGCGGCCCGCGCCTCCCGCCTGGTCCGGGACGGGCAGGTCGGCAACGCCACCCGGCCTCAAGGCCTGGCGGCCCGGGTCTCACGCCGACTGGAAGCCGGTCAGAGAAAGGTGGAATCGGAACGCGTCGCATTGCGGGCCCACGACCCACAGCGGACCCTGGAGCGAGGCTATGCCCGGGTCGAGGACCGGGCCGGGGAACCGGTGGTGAGCGCGACCGACGCGCGTCGTGCCGCCGAAATCAAGATCCGCTTCGCCGATGACGCCGTGGGCGCGGTGGTCGGCGGCACCAGACGCCGCCGCCGACGCCAGAATGAACCGCCGGAAGAGTTCGAACAGATCAGTATGGAAGGACTGGACGAAAGTGAGTGAAGAGAACCCCGGGGAGAACCGGACCTACGAGTCGGCGACCGCCCGCCTCGACGAGATAATCCATCGTCTGGACTCCGGCGAGTCCCAGCTCCGTGAAACGCTCGAACTCTGCGAAGAGGCGAAGGGCCTGATCGAGTACTGCGCCGGCGAACTCGCCGCGGTCGACCAGGGACTGAAGGAGCTCAAGCTCGAGGACCTGGCCGCCTCGTTGGCCGGCTCGGGCGGCAACGCTCCCGTCACCAGCGATGAGGTTGCGGCAGGGTCTTCCCCTGCGGCCCCGCCGGACGACGAATCTCCGCCACCCCCGGCGGAACCGGACGTCCCGTTTTAGAAGTCGCCTAGGCGACTTCCGCCTGGCCGACGGATTCGATCTGCCCGACCAGTAGTTCGCAGGCCCAGCATTCGCCACAGGGTTGGTGGGTCGCTTCGGGTCCGCCGAGATAGCGGCCCCGGGCGATGTCGCCGACCAGCCCGGCCAGTGAGTCCCGGGCCTCGGCCAGGCGCTGGTGGTCGAACTTGTCCCGGACCGGGTTCGCCGCGTCGCGGAGGAAGACGAACGCGGTCTCCACCTCGCTTGTGCCGAGCGCCTGCGAGACCGCGAGCGCGTACAGGTCTCGTTGCAGGTCGTACTTCTCCATCAGGTCGGAAGGGCTGGTGTCGGTCAGCTGGTTCGACTTGTAGTCGAGGATCAGCGGGATACCCGGACCGGGAACCAGCAGGTCCGCGAAGCCTCGGATCATCACCCCGTCTATCTCGAGCAGCAGGCTCGATTCGACCTCGGCCCGACCCGCCTTCACTTCACGGCCCAGGTCCGAGCCCAGGAAGGACTCGAGCATCTCCCGCGCGGTGGCGACCTCGGCGCCCGGCACGCCATGTTGGCTCAGCACCCGCCGGACCTCCTCCTCGCCAGGGAGCAGCCAGCGGCGACCCGGCAACTGCTCGAGCAACTGATGGACGGCCACGCCGAAAGCGGTCGAATCGATTGGGTTTCGATCGACCAGGCCCGGATCGAGTGGTTCCGCCGCGGGTTCTTCGGCGGAACCTCCGTCGGTCCGGCCGGGATCGTCGAGCTTCAGGACCCGGGTCGCGAAGAACCTGGCCGGGCACTCTCGATATGAGGCGAGCGCCGAGTAGGAAAGCGGAACCTCGGGGAAGGCCGCCCGCGGCGGACGGCCGAGCGGCGGCCGTTCGGTCCCGCTCTCGGGTTCGGTCGCCAGCGGGGGCTCGAGGACGCTTTCCAGGCCTTCGGCATCCTCGGCCCGGACCAGGGTCACCTCGATCCGCCCCGTCGGGAGGTCGAGCTCGGTGCCTTCCGGAGGGTCGGCCGCCGGGATCTCGATACCGTCTTCCAGGCCGTCTAGGCCGAACGCCTGGGTCAGGCGGGCGGTGATTGGGTTCGCCTCGCTCGAGCGGGGTGCCTCCTCGAGGTTGGCGACCCCGCTCAGGACCAGGCGCTTCTGGGCTCTGGTCAGGGCGACGTGGAGGATGCGGAGTTCCTCGTCGGTGGTCTCGAGCCGCCCCCTGGCCTTGAGATCTGCCCAGTCATAGAGGTCGAGGCTCTTGCCCTCGGGTTCGGGCAGGCGCAGGCCGACGTCGAAACGGCCGGGCTCCTCGACCCGGGGTGAAATCCAGACCACGCTTTCGGAGGTCGACTTCGATTCGCGTCCCAGGTCGGCGACGCAGACCATCGGGAACTCGAGTCCCTTCGACTTGTGGACGGTCATCAGGCGGACCGCCTCCGACTGTTCGTCCTCGGTCGCGACCGCCTGTTCCGAATCCAGGCGGGAACTGTCGTCGATCCAGGCGACAAGCCCTCGCAGGTCACGGCCCTCGGTGGTCTCGTACTCTCCGGCGATCTCCGCCACACGCCGGATGTTGGCTAGTCCGGCGCCGGACCGGTCCCGCATCAGGCTGACCAGGTCGTAGCCGGTTTCCGAGACCGCGGACTTGACCAGCTCCGAGAGCGAGAGTCCGGCCTGCCTTGCGACGAGGCTTCGCAGCGTGGCCACGAAGCGCGCCGCGAGCTCACGGTCTTCCGCTTCGATCCCGCCGATTCCCTGGTCGGCGAGCAGCTCGACCCGGGGCCAGAGCGGCTCGTCGTGTCCGCGATCCCTGGCCAGCAGCCAGAGTGCGCTCGGGCTGAGCCCGCAGGCCGGCCCGGCCAAGGTGCCGGTCAGCGCTTCGTCATCGCGGGGGTTGGCGATCGTCGCCAGCAGGGCCCGCAGGTCGACGCCTTCACGGGTCTCCCAGAAGCCGGTACCGCCGACCACGTAGGGGCGCAGCCCGACCTGCTTCAGGGCCGCCTCGAACAGCCACATCCGGGTCTTGGTCCGGAGCAGGATGACGATGTCGCCGGGGTGGACCCCTTCGTCGACGGCGGCGCGGATGTGCCAGGCCAGGGCCAGCGCCTCCGCCTCGTGCTCGCCGCGGTGTTCGGTGATGTGCTGGTCCGGGCCCGGCGCCGGTGCGAGCGGGCCGAGATCGGCCTCCTGCCAGGTGCCCGCCTCGGTGAGCAGGATCTCCACCTTCGGCGTCAACGGATCGCCGCCGTCCGAAATCGGCTCCGGCGATCGGCCCACCTTGAGCTCGTCGAACTCGTGCCTCGTGCCGCCGGTCACACCGCCTGGCTCACCATCGGTGCGTAGGCCCTCGACCAAGGCCTCGAACTGACGGCCGATCTCGTTGACGGCCGCGATTACCGGCGCCTCGGAGCGGAAGTTGGCATTGAGGGAAAGCAGCTCGATCGGGAACCTGGTTTCGTCGCGTTCCCCAGCCTTTCGACGCTCCGCGTCCTCGGGCAGGCGGAAGGAGATCCCCGACCTCCGCTGGCGGAACAGTTCGACGTCGGCGTAGCGGAACCCGTAGATCGCCTGCATCTCGTCGCCGACCGTGAAGAGCCGAGTGGTTTCGGAGCGAAGAACGTCGATCAGGTCCATCTGCAGGCGATTGGTGTCCTGGAACTCATCGACCATGATCTCGACGAACTGATCCCGATAGGTCACGGCGATCTCGGGCCGCCTGAGCAGCAGATCCAAGGTCTTCAGTTGAAGGTCCTCGAAGTCGAGGCTTCCGCGGCGGGATTTCGCCTCCTCGTAAGCGGACCCGTAACCGGCGAGCAGGTCCGCCAGGACTTCCCAGTAGCGCGGTCCCATCTCCCGGCTCAGCAGTTCGACCTTCGCCCGCGCGACCTTCTCGCACAGCGAACGGATCACCTTCGAGTTCTTGAAGATGTCGATGCCGTCCAGTACCTCGAAGGTGAGATCCTCCGGGTCGAGCTTCTCGAGGGCCGCGATCACGTTGTCGGCCCGCTGGATCGGGGCCGCCGGGAGCTCGTCGTTCGCCTTGACGTCGAGCGCTTCCCGGAGCAGGTCCCGCTGGATCTCCTCCAGCGGACGGCCGGGCGGGGGATCGGGGAGTCGCGGCTCGAACTCGCCCGCGGCCCGGAGGCGTTCGTAGGCGGCCTGGATGCCCTTCTTGAGGGTTGACGGCGTGAACTGGGAAAGCACCTCGATCGTGCCGTCGGCTCCGGCGGTCGCTTCCAGCGCCGTGGCGTACGCGGCCTCCTTGAGCCGATTCGCGACCACGTCGTCGATCACGTCGAAGGCCGGGTCGACCTCCGCTGCCACCGGATGGCCACGAAGGATGCGGGCGCAGACCGAGTGAAAGGTGCCGACCCACAGCGAACTCATCGAGAAGTCCTGCCCCCGGTCATCCCGGAGCTTGCGGATCCGCTCCCGCAGCTCGCCCGCGGCCTTGTCGGTGAAGGTGAAAACCAGGATCGAAGCGGGTTCCACCGGTTCGCCTCGGCGACCGTCGGTGTAATCGCCGGTCAGCAGCCGCTCGTACCGGGCGACGGTGGTGCTCGTCTTGCCGGCGCCGGCGCCGGCGCTGAGCAGGATGTCGGCCGCGTCGCTGTCGATCGCGGCACGCTGTTGCGGGGTCAGGTCCATCCGCCCGCCCCGTTCCCGTCCGAGCCGGAATCCGGCGTCCAATCCGGCACCCCGGCATGTTCAAAATGGTTCAGGCACTCGGACGGGTCATGGGCGAGTTCGCCCCGGAGGATCCGTCCCGCCGCGATCCCGGCCTTCTCGAACCCTTCGCGGATCTCCGCCGCCAGATCCGGGGTGAAGTCGTTGCCGACCAGCCCGATGTCCTCCACCAACGAGGCCCGGCTCTCGTCGACCAGTCCGCGGGCAGCTTTCTTCGCCGCGAAAATCGGCACGTACAGCCCGGCGGCCGGTTCCAGCTCCCAATGCTGCTCGAGCGCCATCAGATAGAGGTGGAGCTGGATCTTGCCCTCGCGCCGCAATTCGGCAAGCGACTTGTAGGAGGTGGGGCCGGACTTGTAGTCGAGCACTACCCCGTTGCCGTCGGGATCCCGGTCGATCCGGTCGATCGCGCCACGCAGCATCCATCCGTCACCTTCGACCGGCGGCATCGAATCCTCTTCGTCGAAACCGAACTTCAACTCGAACCCGACCGGGCGGAAGCGGCTCTCTCGCCGGGTCGCCTCGCGCCGCAGGAAGCGGGTCAACTCGGTCACGACCTGCCGGCGCTGGATGCGGTGGTCGGCGACGTCCTCGCCGAGATCGTAGGAGCGGCCGATCGTTTCCACGAGCTCCCGCATCTCCGCGATCCACTCCTCGACGTCGGCCTCGGTCGGCAGAGCCCCCGGATGGGCGGCGTAAAGCTCGGCCAGAACCCCGTGGATCAGGTTCCCTCGAGCCATCGCGACCGGGTCCGGCCCGAACCTGACCGGCCGCATCGCCCGCTCGAAGAACCACTTGTACGGGCACTCGATGAAAGCCTCGAGCGCGCTGGCCGAGAACATGTCCCGGGTCTGGAGGTCGGCCTTCGCGGCGGGGGATTCGATGTTCCGGAAGCGACGGGTGGAGGCTTCGACCAGCCTTGCCCGAGCCACCTCTCCGGCCGCGTCGGCCAGCGAAGGGTCCGGCAGCCCGTCCGGCTCGCTCATGGTCGCCGCGCCGAGTGCCCACTCGTGCGGACTCGGGGCTTCCGCGGCCGGGAAGACGATGTCGGAACTCGAGCGGCGGATCAGCCTGAGCCCCGAACCGCCCCCCTCGAACAGGCGCTTGACCTCGCCGATCATCGCCGAGGGGAATTCCGCCTTGCCGTGGACATCGGCCACCCGGTGCGAAAGCCAGAGTCGCCGGGTCGGCACCGCCAGGCACGAGTAGAAGAGGTAGGTCTCCTGCTGCTCCTGGTCGGTCAGGTCGGGCATCCCGAGCTCGGACCGGGCCTGCCTCGACATCAAGGGGCTGCCCTCTCCGGCTCCGAGATCCTTCTCCTGGAGCGAAGCGATGAAGACGTAGCCGGCCCGTTTGGCGCGCATCGAGTAGGGGCTTGAGATCTGGATCGTGTGTGCGGTCGGCACGGCCCACGTTTTCACGGTCCCGCTGGAGAGGGCGTCGACGATCTGTCCCGGTGTGACCTTCTCATCTCCGAGGCCGGAGAGCTCGTCGACCGCACGGCAGATCGCGGTGGCCATCTGTGTCTCCACGGCGACCGAGGCGCCGGGGAGCGAGCGGCCGCCGCCGCGGATCAGGTTCTCCGCCGATATGCGAGCGACCAGTTTCGCGGCCGTGGCCACTTCACCGGCCGCGAGCTGATCCCAGCCGGGGATCTCCAGTCGGTGGCGATCGGCGATCGCCTTCGCTTCGGCGGCGCTCTCGACGTCGGCTCGCACCGCATCGAACTCGATCGCATCGACCTTCCCGGCGTCGAGGCCGAGCGGGCCTCGCAACAGCGCGAAAAACTCCCGGGCCTGGCCGGAAGGGACGCCGGCCCGGAGCAGGTCGATCACCGCCTGCCCCGTGGCGGTTTCCGTGGCCCCGGTCTCCGCCTCCAGCGTGGCCGGTATCCCGTACTCGGTCAGCACCTCGAGGATCGGGCCGCCGTTGGCCGCCGGGGCATCGATCGCGATCGCGACCTCGCCGGGGTCTACCCCGGCATCGAGCAGGCAGGCGATCTCGGCTCCGATCGCCTCCGCCTCGCCCCGGCGGCCGGAAGCCTCGATCAGGGTGAGGGCGTCGCCCGGACGTAGGCTGCCATCCCGCGATCGGTCCAGGAAGGCGCGTTCGAGATCGACCAGCAGCGGGTCGTGATCGGGAGGGGTCTCCGGTCGGCTCGTTTCCCGCTCGACCTTACCTCCGATCTTCGTCAGGTCGCCAAGCAGACCTTCGGTCACTGCCATCGCCTGATTGCCCTGCTCGTGGGTCATCGCGACCGTCACCTCGGTCTCGCCGGCGAGGCGTCGGATCAGTTCGAGTTGTCGCCGGGTCAGGTCGTCGAAGCCGGCGATGAAGACCGGCCGGCCCTGCCACTCACCGAGTGGCCTCGTCGAGGCCCGGGCCGCCCGGGCCGGCAGGTCGGTCAGTCCGCTTTCGTCGAGCTTCGCGAGATAGCTGCGATAGACCTCGGCGATCGGCCCGACCGCTTCGGTGACGGCCGGGTCGTCGAAAGCCTCGAGTCCGACCAGGTTCTCCCGGAACTCGTCGATCGCCTGAAGCGCCGCGTCGACCAGTCCCGGCTGATCGCGCAGCCTTGACGCTATAGCGGGCCACCCGGACCGGATCGCCTCGGTCGCGATCGACCGGCGACGCAGGGGGGAGGCAAGGCCTCCTTCTGCGCCGTAGTTCCGCGAGGCAGACCCGTCGCCGAGGATCTCGTCGACCAGATCCTTGAAGTGGACGACCTTGCCTCCGACGAACGCGCCGCGATCCCTGGTCAGGCGGCGTTCCCAGCCAAAAATGTCGTCGGTCGACGGTACGACCAGAACCGGGTCATCGGCCAGGCGGGCCTCGAAACGCTCGCGCACGAGCTCGGTGCGGCCGGAATTCGGAGGGCCTTTGATGATGGTCAGGGGCACGGGGCAACTTTATGGTCGGGAGCGGCGTCCGTTTTCTGACATTTAGAAGGCGTGGCCAAGACTCTGTCCTCGGTCTGGGGCCGTGTGCGGGCGGCCTGCTTCGCACAAGGGCAACGCCGGGCCACCAGCCCGTCTCATGCCCTTCCGCTTGCATCCCACCCGCACACGACCCCATACCTTCGGGACGTCTTGGCCACGCCTTCTCGCCCTTTGCGGGAAGGATCGTTTTCCTTCTGGCATCCGCAAATTGCGGGCTTCTGCAACATTTTTTGCGTCCTGTGGCATCTCTATCTTCATGGTTGTCCGCGCACCCGACCCCGAGGACGGCCCTCAATGTCACTTTGTTTCGTCGATCCGGCTGATGCGATTCACGTCATTTCCGAATCGGTCGGCCGCGAGGCCCGTCGCCAGATCCTCGGAGAGGCCCTGCGTGCGTGGGTCGACGAGATCCCCGAAGAGGAACTCGAAGCCCAGTACGCCCGCGCGCTCGCCGACCTCGACCAGGACGATCTCTCCCTGCTGGCCGCCTGGCACGGCTCGATGGATCTCGGCCAGCCGGTCCCCAACCGCGACTTCCTGATGGGCGCCTTCGGCTCGCTCGGCGAGCACCGCCGAGAAGCCCTCAAGCTCGCCGCCGGCTTTCGCGGCGAAGAGGTCCTCGAAGACGGACTGACCGAAGAACTAGCCCTCGAAACCGTGGTCGGCTGGCTCTCCCCGGAACGACTGCTCGAACTGGCCAACGAGGCAGTCGAGCTATACGTCTGGGACAGAATCGGCTCGGATAACTGACCTCGGGCAACGCGCCCGGTAGCCACCGGCTGCGCGCTGATCAACTTGCCTTGCGAGATTGAGTTTTTGGTTCTATACGAACCATTTCTTCAATCTCACTGATCAGGCTCCCCGTACGAAGCTGGTTGAGTCGCGTCGGCCGGTAGCGGCTACCGTTTTCGCCCCCTCGTTTGCCGCTGTTCGAAAGGGGTGGGTCGGATTTCCGGTGCCTGGGACGGAAATCCGACCCACTGCGCACGGCCACCCGTCCCTTCCGCAGCCACTGGGTCGGATAACCGGCACCGATGCCGGAAATCCGACCCACCTAGAGGGGTGGCAGGATTTGTCCGGTACTAGTCCTTGCGGCCAGACCCGGTTGAGGTCACTATGGGGTCATGACTTCCGCTCGTTCAGGTCGTGCCGCGGCTCCCCGGCGCATCGTGATCGTCACCTTTCCCGACCTTCAGCCGCTCGACGTGGTCGGTCCGGCCGAGGTCTTCGGTGGTGCCCGTGACATCGCCGCGACCTGGGTGGACGGCGAGCCGGTCGACCCCGCCTACGAGGTCGAAGTCGCAGCCGAGACGGTCGAGCCGTTGGCGACCCGCTCCGGCGCCTACTCGATCCTTCCGGCCCGGACGCTGGCCGAGTGCCGGGGTCCGATCGACACCCTGATCGTCGCCGGCGGCACCGGTGTGATCGAGGCCGAGGGGTCCGAGACCCTGGTCAACTGGATCCGCAACGCCGCTGATCGCTCGCGCCGGGTCGCTTCGGTCTGCTCCGGCTCGCTGCTGCTCGCTCGCGCCGGTCTGCTCGACGGCCTCCGGGCGACCAGCCACTGGGCCGCCTGCTCGGAGCTCTCCCGCCGCTACCCGGAAGTCGAAGTAGACCCGGACCCGATCTTCATTCAGGACGGGAGGGTCTGGACCTCGGCCGGGGTGACCGCCGGCATGGACCTGGCCCTGGCCCTGGTCGCCGAAGACCTGGGCGAAGAAGTGGCGCTTCAGGTCGCGCGCTGGCTGGTGCTGTTTCTCCGTCGCCCTGGCGGCCAGGCCCAGTTCAGCTCCCATGTCTCGGCCCCGGCGGCGCGGCCCGGGCTGCGCGGACTGCAGCTCTGGATGGCCGACCATCTCGACGCCGACCTGCGGGTCGAGGCGCTGGCCGAGCGGGCCCTGATGAGCCCGCGGAACTTCGCCCGGGCGTTTCGCAAGGAGACCGGCATGACCCCGGCCACCTACGTCGAGACCCTGCGGCTGGAGCGGGCCCGCCAGCTGCTCGAAGGGCCGCCGGAGCCGATCGACCAGATCGCGGATCGCTGCGGCTTCGGAACCCCCGAGACGATGCGCCGGACCTTCGCCCGCCGCCTCGGCTGCTCGCCGGCCGAATACCGCCAGCGTTTCCGTCGCGACCCGGTCGCGGCCTGACCAAAGGAGAACCATGCAAGTCGCATACCTGCTCTACCACCGTTTCACCGCCCTCGACGTGACGGGGCCGCACGAGGTCCTCAACTCGGTGCCCGGGGTCGAATCGATCTTCGTCGGCGAAGAGGCCGGCGCGTACCGCAACGAGTCGGACACGCTTTCCTTGGTCGCGGACAAGTCGCTCGACGAGGTGGCCAGCCCGGACATCCTGGTCGTGCCGGGCGGATATGGCACCCGGACGCTGCTCGACCACGAACCCCTGCTGGCCTGGATCCGGGCGGTCGACGAGACCACCACCTGGACGACCTCGGTCTGCACCGGTGCTCTGCTGCTGGCGGCCGCGGGGCTGCTCGACGGGCGCCCCGCGACCACCCACTGGCTCGCCCGCGAGACACTCGCCGAGCTCGGCGCCAACCCGGTCGAGGACAGGGTCGTCTTCGACGGCAAGTACGTGACCGGGGCGGGGGTCTCGGCTGGGATCGACATGGCCCTCAGCCTGGTCACCGAGATCTACGGACCGGAGGTGGCGCAGGCGGTTCAGCTGGGAATCGAGTACGACCCCCAGCCCCCTCATGACGCCGGGGCGCCGGAAAAGGCCGACGGGCAGATCGTGGAGCTGGTCGCGGCGACGTTTTCCGAGCGCGAATCGGGGAAATAAAGTCTGCGGGTAAATACTGTTTTTGACGGGGGGTGAGGCCACTAGGGTTGCCGCATGGATCGGGCAGAACCTGTAGTCGACAAGAAGCTGGAAGCCGTGATTCGGCTGGCCGGAGTTCGGATAGGTTCGAAGCATGGCTGACTCGGGTCACCTGTTGCGGGCGAAGCAGTTCTTCAAACCCGAACGTTCCGAGGACGGCTGGAACGAAGTTTCACTCCGGCCCCGCGACTGGGAGCAGGGCTACCGGGACCGCTGGCAACACGACCGGGTCGTCCGCTCGACACATGGCGTCAACTGCACCGGCTCCTGCTCGTGGAAGATCCACGTCAAGGACGGCCTGGTCACCTGGGAGACCCAGCAGACCGACTATCCCTCGAACGGGACCGAGACCCCGGACTACGAACCGCGCGGCTGCCCGCGCGGGGCTTCTTTCTCCTGGTACGTCTACTCGCCGCTCCGGCCCAAGTTCCCCTACGTCCGAGGGGAGTTGCTCTCGATGTACCGCGAGGCGAGGCAGCGGCTGGGCGACTCGGTCGAAGCCTGGGAATCGATCGTCGAGGATCCGGAGAAGGCAAAGGCCTACAAGTCACGGCGCGGCAAGGGGGGGTTCCTGCGCGCCAGCTGGGCCGAAGTCACCGAGATCGCCGCGGCTGCCCACGTCCACACGATCAAGCGCTACGGGCCCGACCGGATCGTCGGTTTCAGCCCGATCCCGGCGATGTCGCAGGTCTCCTACGCGGCCGGCAGCCGCTTCCTCTCGCTGATCGGCGGGGTGCCGCTCAGCTTCTACGACTGGTACGCCGACCTGCCGCCGGCCTCGCCCCAGGTCTGGGGCGATCAGACCGACGTGCCCGAATCGGCCGATTGGTGGGATGCCTCCTACCTGATCATGTGGGGATCCAACATCCCCCAGACCCGGACCCCGGACGCCCACTTCATGACCGAGGCGCGCTACCGCGGCCAGAAGACGATCGTGGTCTCACCCGACTACGCGGGCAACACCAAATTCGCCGACCAGTGGCTGCCGGCCACCGCCGGATCGGACGGCGCCCTGGCGATGGCGATGGGCCACGTGATCCTCAAGGAGTTCTTCGTCGACCGGGAGGCCGAGTACTTCGGCGAGTACGCCCGGCAGTTCACCGACCTGCCGTTCCTGGTCGAGCTCGAAGACCACGGTGACGGCACCGTCCACGGCGGCACCATGCTGCGGGCCGAGGACATCGGCGAGACCGGCGGGAACGCCGACTGGAAGACCGTCCTGATCGATTCGAACACCAACCAGTCGGTGGTCCCGAACGGCACGATCGGCGACCGCTGGGGCGAAGAAGGCGAGGGGAAGTGGAACCTCGACCTGGAAGGAATCGAGCCGGCTCTCACCCTGCTCGGCAACCACGACGAACTGGTCGAGGTGACCCTGCCGCGTTTCGACGGCGGCGAAACCGAAGGCGGCACGACCATGGTGCGCGGCGTCCCGGCCCGGCGGATCGGCGGCAAGCTGGTCACCACGGTCTTCGACCTCAGCCTGGCCCAGTACGGGGTCGCCCGCGAGGGTCTGCCCGGCACATGGCCGAAGGGGTACGACGATCCGGCCGAGCCGTACACACCCGCCTGGCAGCAGGAACACACCGGGGTCGCGGCGGCGGTCTGCGAACAGGTCGCCCGCGAGTTCGCCGAGAACGCCGAGAAGACCCGGGGCCGTTCGATGGTCGTGATGGGCGCCGGGATCAACCACTGGTTCCACGCCGACCAGACCTACCGGGCGATCCTCTCGATGCTGCTCTTCTGCGGCTGCCAGGGCGTCAACGGCGGTGGCTGGGCCCACTACGTCGGCCAGGAGAAAGTGCGTCCGATCACCGGCTGGCAGACCCTCGCCTTCGCGCTCGACTGGAACCGGCCGCCCCGCCATCAGGCGGCGACCCCTTTCTGGTACCTGGCCACCGACCAGTGGCGCTACGAGACCCGCCGCCCGGATGAGTTCGTCTCGCCGGCGGGGAACGGGAACTTCGAGCACACCCACATCGTCGACGCCAACGCCAAGGCGGTCCGGCTCGGCTGGACGCCGGCCGCCCCGGCGCTCGACCGCAACCCGCTCGACCTCGCCGATGAGGCCAAGGCAGCCGGCAAGTCATCCGCCGATTACGTGGTCGAGGAACTGAAGGCCGGCCGGCTCGGCTTCGCCTGCGAGGACCCGGACGACCCGGCCAACTTCCCGCGGATCCTCAACCTCTGGCGGGCCAACCTGCTCGGCTCCTCGAGCAAGGGACACGAGTACTTCCTCAAGCACCTGCTCGGGACCGACAGCGCCGTGCGCTCGGAGGAATGCGAACCGGAGGGGCGTCCGGAAGACGTCAAGTGGCGCGAAGAAGCGCCCGAGGGCAAGGTTGACCTGTTCATGACGATCGACTTCCGGATGAACGGCTCCTGCCTCTACTCGGACATCGTGCTGCCCACGGCCACCTGGTACGAGAAGCACGACATCTCGTCGACTGACCTGCATCCCTTCGTCCATCCCTTCAACGCAGCGATCCCGCCGCCTTGGGAAGCGAAGACGGACTGGGACATCTTCAACCTGATCGCCGACCGTTTCTCGGAACTGGCCGCCGGTCACCTCGGCACGCGGACCGACATCGTCACCGCACCGCTGCTCCACGACACCCCCGAGGAGCTGGCCCAGCCCGGCGGCGTGGTCCGCGACTGGCGGCTCGGCGAATGCGAACCGATCCCCGGCGAGACGATGCCGAAGCTGATCGAAGTCGAAAGGGACTACGGCGCGGTCGGCGAGAAGATGAACGCGCTCGGCCCGCTGGTCGAGAAGCTCGGGATCGGGGCCAAGGGCGTCAGCTGGAAGCCGGAGATCGAAGTCGAAGAGCTCTGCCGGCGCAACGGCAAGGTGCTCGAAGGTCCGGGCGCCGGCCGCCCGGCGATCGTGACCGACATCGATGCGGCAGAGGTGATCCTTTCGCTCTCGGGAACGACCAATGGCCGGATCGCGAACGAGTCGTTCAAGGCGCTCGGGGCCAGGACCGGCAAGGACCTGACCGTGATCTCCGAGGAGCACATCGACCAGCGGATCAACTTCGCCGACCTGCGGGTCCAGCCGCGCAAGGTCCATGCCTCGGCCGAATGGTCGGGCTCGGAGTCCCGTGAGCGGCGCTACTCGCCCTTCACCTCGAACATCGATCACCTGATCCCCTTCCGCACCCTGACCGGGCGGCAGAGTTTCTACGTCGACCACGCCTGGATGCTGGACATGGGGGAGGGGCTGCCGGCCTACCGGCCGCCGGTCCGCTCGGCCCAGGTCTCGCCTCGGGGCGGTGCCGACGACCCGCTCGAGGTGACCGTCCGCTTCCTCACCCCGCACTCGAAGTGGTCGATCCACTCCGAGTTCCAGGACAACCTCCACATGCTGACCCTGTTCCGGGGCGGCCCGGCGATGTGGATCTCGGAAAAGGACGCCGAACGGGTCGGCGTGAAGGACAACGACTGGCTCGAGGTCTACAACTCCCACGGCGCGGTTTCCTGCCGTGCCGCAGTCTCCCGAAGGGTTCCGGACGGGATCGCGCTCTTCTACCACTCGCAGGACCGGCACGTGAACGTGCCGATCTCCGAGGTGACCGGGCGACGGGGCGGCACCGACAACTCGCTGACCCGGATCTCGATGAAGCCGACCCACATGATCGGCGGCTACGCCCAGCTTTCCTACGGCTTCAACTACTACGGGCCCTGCGGCACCCAGCGGGACCAGCTGATCATGATCCGCAAGCGCCAGGAGGAGGTGAGGTACCAGTGAAGGTCCGGGCCCAGATGGGCATGGTCATGAACCTCGACAAGTGCATCGGCTGCCACACCTGCTCGGTCACATGCAAGAACGTGTGGACCAACCGGAGGGGCACCGAGTACGTCTGGTTCAACAACGTCGAAACCAAGCCCGGCCGGGGCTTTCCGGTCGATTACGAGGACCAGTCGAAGTGGAACGGCGGCTGGAAGCTGGACCGTCGCGGCAAGCTGAAACTGAAGGCCGGCGGGCCGCTGCACAAGTTGGCCAACATCTTCTCCAACCCGGACCTGCCGGAGCTCGACGACTACTACGACCCGTGGACCTATGACTACGACAAGCTGATCTCCTCGCCCTCGAGCGAGCACCAGCCGGTGGCCCGGCCCAAGTCACAGGTGACCGGCGCCGACCTCGACATCCAGTGGGGCCCGAACTGGGAGGACGACCTGGCCGGCTCGGCCGAGCACGCCGCCTTCGACCCCAACTTCAAGAAGATCCAGGAAGAGGTCAAGCAGGGCTTCGAAGACACCTTCATGGTCTACCTGCCGCGGATCTGCGAGCACTGCATCAACCCCTCCTGCGTTGCCTCCTGCCCTTCGGGCGCGATGTACAAGCGCGAGGAGGACGGCATCGTGCTGGTCGACCAGGACGCCTGCCGCTCCTGGCGGTTCTGCGTCTCCGGCTGCCCCTACAAGAAGGTGTACTTCAACTGGCACACGGGCAAGGCGGAGAAATGCAACTTCTGCTTCCCGCGGATCGAGGCCGGCATGCCGACCGTCTGCTCCGAGACCTGCGTCGGCCGCCTGCGCCACCTCGGGGTGGTGCTGATCGACACCGACCGGGTCGAGGCGGCCGCCTCGGTCAAAGACGAGCAGGACCTGCTCGAGGCGCAACTCGACCTGATGCTCGATCCGGATGACCCGGAGGTGCGCGAGCAGGCGCTCAGGGACGGGATCCCGGCCGACTGGATCGACGCCGCCTCCTACTCGCCGGTCTACGCGATGGCGAAGAAGTGGAAGATCGCCCTGCCGCTCCACCCCGAGTACCGGACGCTGCCGATGGTCTGGTACGTGCCGCCGCTCTCGCCGATGGAGTCGGTCGGCAAGGCGCTGATCCGCGACGGCGACGACGAAGATGCGGCGAACATCTTCGCCGCGATCGACGAGATGCGGATCCCGATGGATTACCTGGCCTCGATCCTCTCGGCCGGTGACGTCGGCCCGGTCCGACGCTCACTGGAGCGGCTGATCGCGATGCGGCGCTACATGCGGGACATCAACCTCGGCGACCAGGCCCGGCCCGAGATTGCGACCGACGCCGGCATGGAGCCGCATGAGTTGGAAGCGATGTACCGGATGGTCGCGATCGCCGATTACGACGACCGTTACGTGATCCCGAAGCGCCACGGCGAGGTCTCCGAGGGTGCCTTCATCGAGCAGGGTTCCTGCGGGATCCAGTTCGCCAACGGCGCCCCGGTGCCCGGCCTGGGTGAGATGACCGGGGTGGGCGCCCCGGACCCGTACACCGGCGCCCTGGCCGCCGCCCGCGACGGCGACGCGCCGGAGAACGGCGCCCTGGCGGTCGAGAACCCCGACCCCGACTTCGACGTGCGCGACCTCCTGAGCCGCCACGGCGGAAAGCCCGGCACCGCCGGCGCGGGAGGCGGCAATGCCTGACCGGGTCCATCCCCTGAAGGTCGTCTCGCTGCTGCTCCAGTACCCGGAGCCGGAGGCCGTCGAGGAGCTGGGCGGACTGGACCTGGCCGAGGTCGGGCCGGCTTCGGCGGGCGCCCGGGACGCGCTCGGCGGGTTCCTCGCCTGGTACCGGGTCCAGAGCCTCGACGAGCTGCGCGAGTCCTATGTCGACAACTTCGACTTCGACCGTCGTCGCAGCCTCCACCTGACCTACCAGCTCCACGGCGACAGTCGCCAGCGTGGGCTGGCCCTGCTCAAGATCAAGAACGTATATCGCGACGCCGGGCTAGTCCCCGCCGCGGAAGAGCTGCCGGACTATCTGCCGCTGATGCTCGAGTTCGCCGTGCTCGCGCCCGACGGGGCCGGCCGCGACCTGCTCGACGGCCATCGCGAGTCGATCGAGCTGATCCGGGCCGGGCTCGTCCGGGCCGAGAGCCCCTGGCTTCCCCTGTTCGACGTGATCCGGGACGGAATGCCCGGGCTCTCGCGACGTCAGATCAACCGGATCAAGCGGCTGGCCGAGGAAGGGCCGCCGAGCGAGGAGGTCGGGATGGAGCCGTTCGCACCGCCGGAGGTCATGCCGAACCAGGCGGGCGAGGTGCCCCTGCCGATGATCGGGGGCCGGAGTTGATCCCGTTTGCGACCAGCGTCCCGGCCACCGCCGCCTATGTGGTGCTGCCCTACGTCGCCCTGGCGATCGGGATCACCGGGCTGATCTGGCGTCGCCGTACCGACAGCTTCGGCTGGACCGCCCGCTCGACCGAGCTGCTCGAGGGCCGGATCCTGCGCTTCGCCAGCGTGATCTTCCACGTCGGCGTGCTGATGGCGATCGGCGGCCACGTGATGGGGATCCTGATCCCCGAGTCCTGGACCGAGGCGGTCGGGATCTCCGACCACCTGTACCACCTGGTCGCGGTGCTCGGCGGGGTCTCGGCCGGCGCCGCGGTGGTGGTCGGCTTCGTCGCCCTAATGTACCGGCGCTTCACCAATCCCCGGGTCAGGGTCACGACGACCGACATGGACCTGGTGATCTTCGGGCTGCTCGCGGTCGGGATCGCCACCGGCATGGCGGCGACCGTGTTCAACATCCCCGACTCGGTCAATTACCGGGAGTCGGTCGCGCCGTACTTCCGGCAGATCTTCATCTTCCAGCCCGATCCCTCGCTGATGACCGGGGAGGGTGTCGCGACGATCTTCCAGGTCCACGTGATCGCGGTCTGGTTCCTCTATGCCGCCTGGCCTTTCAGCCGGCTGATCCACGCATTCACCGTGCCGGTCGCCTACCCGATCCGGAGCCCGATCGTCTATCGACCCCGCAACCCCAAGGTTGCCGTGGCGCGGGCGAAGCGATACGGCAGCGGCAGCCCCGACTACTCGCCCAGCATTCCCGCCGGGCCGCAGCCGACCGGATCTACCGGCGGGCGCTCCCGCGCCGCGCAGGGGGAATAGCCGGTCCCGAGAAGCTCCCACCCGTCCAACATCACACCAGGAGAAATCGATGGAAACTGAAGCTACTGGCGGTTCAGGCAGAAACCTGACCCTGGCGACGATTGCCTTCGCGGCCTGCTTCTCGGCCTGGGGGATGCTTGCCCCGATCGCTCCGGACATCCAGAAGGAGCTGGACCTGAGCAACATCCAGACCTCGATCATGATCTCGATCCCGGTCGTGCTGGGATCGCTGCTCAGGATCCCGCTCGGCCTGCTCACCGACCGGGTCGGTGGCCGGGTGGTCTTCACGGCGATGCTCTTCTACTCGGCCGGGGCCGCGGTGCTGGTCGGCTTCGCTTCCTCCTACGCGACCCTGATCGGGGCCGGCTTTCTGCTGGGAGCGGCCGGTGCTTCCTTTGCGGTCGGCGTGCCGTTCGTGTCCCAGTGGTACTCGCCGGAGCGGCAAGGCGTCGCGCTCGGCGTCTATGGCATGGGCAACATCGGCACTGCGGTCGCCGCTTTCTCCGTCCCGGCGATTCGCGACTCGGCCGGCCAAGAGGTTGCCGGCCTCGTCTTCGGCGCGGTGATCGCCGTGTACGCCTTGATCTGGATGTCCATGGCCCGGCAGGCGCCGGTCGAGAAGGGTCCGCCGACCAGGTACGGCGAGGTGCTCCGTTCCGGCTGGAAGCTCTGGCGGCTGGCCCTCTTCTACTTCGTCACCTTCGGTGGTTTCGTGGCGATGGCGCTGTACCTGCCGAAGCTGCTGGTCGACTGGTTCGATCTCTCGTTGACCGACGCCGGTCTGCGTGCTGCCGGCTTCACCCTGTTGGCCACCGCCAGCCGCCCGATCGGCGGCATGCTTTCCGACCGGATCGGCGGCAACCGGGTGCTGGCGATCGCCTTCCTCGGGGTCGGCGTCGACGCGATCGGGCTCTCCTGGCAGGCCTCGGTGCCGAACATGGCCCTGACCACCTTCTTCTGCCTGACCATGGCCATGTTCCTCGGGCTGGGCAGCGGCGCCGTGTTCAAGCTGGTCCCGCTCAGCTTCCCCAAGGCGACCGGTGCCGCGACCGGCATCGTCGGTGCCGCGGGCGGCCTGGGCGGCTTCTTCCCGCCGCTGTTCCTCGGCGTGGTCAAGGACGCAACCGGAGACTTCGTGCTCGCCTTCGTCCTCCTGGTCGCCTTCGCCTGGCTCTGCGCCGGCCTCGCCTTCGAGGGCCGAGTGGCTCCCTCAGATACGAGCAAGCCTGGTTAAGTCCGGGCACCGCGCCCAGGAGCCACCAGCCGCCCGCTGGCTTCGTCGACGCCCGGAAGGGTCAGCTCACGTACGTGGGTACTATCGCGGACCCTTCCGGCTTTACTCCTTGCCAGCGGGCGGCTGGAGGCCCCTGTGCACGACCCGCTGGACGTTGGTTCTGGCGCGTCTCGAGGACTGTCGGGTAGCCAAGGGCCGGGTAGGCGTCTCCGGGACGCTCAAACAGAGGGCGGTCGAATGCAAACTCAAGATCGGCCAAGGCGAGAATCTTTCGAACTTTCGGGACGACTATTTTCCGGATTCCGTCGGGCAAGACCCGGTTGACCAAGGCTGGACACCCTTGATCCCCGATGGTAGCCTGTTGATGTAGAAACAGACGATCGGAGATCGCTCACGTGATCGGCTGACACGAATCGCCTAGGAGGGGTGTCTTGTCAAACCGTCTCGTTCCCGCACTGTCTGCGTTGGTTGTTCTCGTAGGGAGTGTCGTCTCGGCTCCTTCGGTGAGCGCCGAAAGCTCACCAGCAGCATGTTTCAACGGCGTGCTTACGTCCAGCGATGACACCGGACAGATCTCCGGATCGGCTTGCACGGACGTGATTGTGGCTGATGAAAGTACGACATCTGTAGACGGAAGTTCTGGCGACGACGTGATAATTGGCGCTCCAAATACCGTTTTTGTCAACGGCGGTGATGGTTGGGACTACATTGTTGGCAATAGCTACGGCGCGATCTTGAAGGGTGGATCGGGTAACGACACTTTGGATGCTGGGCGAGCTCCCCTACTTTCTGAACTTGCTCCGAATGCCAAGAAACTAATCGATCAAGTCGCGTCCGACCTTTCGGTTGATGAAGCATCCGACTTCCGAGATGCGGTAGCCGAAGCGCTGCAAGAGGCGCACAATGTTGCTCAGACGAAAAAAGCCAACCCAACCTTGGTCTTCGTCAGGAAGCGATTAGGACAGACCCTCGGGTGCAGGAAGTCGTTGGCACGCCGGGCAGTCCTGACAGTCAGCGCGACGGAAGCCTAGAGGTGGACTTCGAGCGCCTACGCCCTGAATCGGAGAGAAGCCAAGCAGTGATTACGGCCAAACTTCAGGAGATGGAAAAAATAGGTGGGGCGCAGATGGCTACTGCGAGCCGCGACTGGGAACATGATCCTGTCTATGGAGATGCGGGCGCCAACATTATCTACGGAGGGCGTGGTACCGACGAGATTTATGGAGCTGATGGAGACGATCTCATTTATGGCGGTATTGAAGACGATCAACTGCACGGCAACGGAGGCAACGACTACTTGCTGGGTGGCTTTGGGTCAGATTACATTTTCGGGGGACCGGGAAATGACGTTGTTCAAGGAGACGCTACCGGCGACAAAATGGAAGATGGGGCCGGTGTTGACACACTGAGCTTCGCGTCAGGCGGAGCAGACGGCTTTTCAGATCCTTCCATGAGCGGGTTTCCAAACTTCCCGGCGACGAACTCCTCTGAGCGTGGCATTTACGTGAACCTGGCAGCCGGGAAGGCGGACAATGGATCAGTGAAAAGAGGAGGCGGTGGTACGGATAAGGCCGATACTCCTGCAAATCCCGGCACTGTCTTCTCGGACTTCGAGCACGTCATAGGTACACCGTTTGCCGACTACATCGTAGGCACTACAGGGATGAATGTTCTGGAGGGTGGAGGTGGCTCTGACGTGATCAACGGCGGAGGTGGCTCAGTTGCGGACATCTTGATTGGAGACGCCGGAGGTGACAATCTGATCGCGCCAGCCGGCAGCTTGCTGGCTGGTGGCGCGGGCGAGGACTACTGCGGCGGGTCTACCACCGTGGCTAACTGTGAGTCGAAGCCATCGAACTGGGTCGGCTCGCGCGATACGACCAAAATAAGTGTGGGCATGACCTCTCCAACCTGGTCTGGGCAGTCGAGATCTCAGCTGTACATGGCTGGATCTACGACCAACTGGTTCAACCGCAATGGGGAAGATGATGTCGTAGTCACGCAACTTTCTACGACGCCGCCATCATTCCGGTTCACTACGACCGCTTCATCCTTGAAGGGACAGTTCTCGACTCTCCCAGAAGATCAGACACCCGGGTGCTCCTATACAGCAACTCAGGTGACCTGTGCCCCAACTACAAGGGTAGTGACGTTGGATCTGTCTGGCTTTGGTTCCAACGATGACCTAAGTATTTCCAACGTGTCTGAGATTACCAATCCGATCTTCTTGGGTGGCCAAGGAAACGATACTTTGTCGGGCGGGAATTACACAGATGATTTCATGCACGACGGCATCGGCAACGACATAGTTGACGGTCTGGCTGGTGACGATGGATTCGTCAATACCAGCGGCGCCGATACCATCGATGGTGGCGTCGGAGACGACTTAGTTGAGTCTAGCTCAGCATGCGAGGCAGATATCCTGATAGGAGGAAACAACGTCGATAGCGCGTCGTGGGTGCAGTACCGGACGGGCTCGGATGCGGGCACAGAGAGTGGGGTGCTCGCAAGTATTTACAGCGGCAATGTCGGGAGGTTCGAGGGTGGGGTTCTGACCTGTAGCGGGGAGGGGGCGATGAATTCCATAGACCAGTTCGAAGATCTTGAAGGCTCCCGTCATAGAGACGAACTGCGCGGAGATTCGTCATCGAATCAGCTGATAGGGAGGGCGTCCAACGACGAGTTGAACTCGTACGCTTCGCAGGATCGAATTATTGCGAATTCCGGCGATAACGACACCATTGATTGTTCGCTACCCGCTAATCCTGCGCCAGGTGGCGTGTTTCCCGGCGGTGATATTGCGTTTGTAGATAAGCCGGGATATGGGGCAGATTCTGTAAGCGGTTGCGAGAACGTGACTCCAGCGTTGCCGATTTTCGCTGATTCGTGAGTTGCCGCTCGCTCCGCGACTTCATCCAAGTTTCCGGGTTCGTAGAAATATGATCGACCTGCTGCGTCTTGGGCGTTCGTTGCTGTTGGTGACGTTGCTGCTGTCGTCAGCGATTGCCGCTGGTGACACGCTGGCTCAGGCGCGGTCTACGTTCGTGGACGATGGAGCCTTTGGTCGCGGCGGATTAGTCACCGGCGAGGTCGGTCCGATCGAGAGTTCGGCGACGCTGTCTCCGAAGGCTTTGGCGGTAGACGCCCAAGGACGGGTGATCGTTGGCGCGGCGACTTGGACTGAATGGAAGGTGTGGCGGGTTCTTCGGAACGGGGAGCTCGACGCATCGTTCGGTGATGGGGGCGAAGTCACGGTTTCGTATTGGGGCGGATCTCACGGGGTAGATCTGGCGAATCTTGCATCCGGCGTGATCAGGCCCGACGGGCGGATCCTGTTGGTGGGCTACAAGGGCAGCACTCTGGTCGGAAATGGCCGCAAGGGGATTGCGAAGTTGATCATGAAGCAGCTGATGCCGGATGGTTCTCCCGATCAGTCGTTCGGGCAGGACGGCGGGATTTCGTTCGGAACCCCTCGGGGCGCTACGGGAGTGGCGCTACGGCCGGACGGTCGGTTCGTGGTGGCCGCGTTCAAGCAAATTTCGCAGACTGGTCGCACTGACGACGCCGCGCTTTACAGTTTCTCGACTGATGGGACTCTTGAGCGGGGTTTTGGGGGAGAAAATGTTGACAGCGTCAATGTGCTGGGCGCACCGGGGAAGCCTTCGGGGTTCTTCGACGTAGATGTCCTAGCGAACGGTCGGATTCTCCTGTCAGGAGTGTTTCAGAATGCTTTGCTTGTGATGAAGCTTCGCAAGGATGGGAGCCGGGACCGTTCGTTTGGGAACGGCGGACGCGTGGTTGTGCGTCCGGGCGTAGGTACCCGTTGGTTGGTTGCTCGCAATATGGAACGGGACAGGAAGGGCCGTATCGTTGTTGCTGGTTACGGAGAACCTGTGGACTCCGGTTCGGGAGCGGGATTTGGCCTAATCGCTCGGTTCTGGAAGAACGGGCGCCTCGATCATTCGTTCGGCTCGAAAGGAGTCGTTCGGCTTTATGCCACGGGCAAACGGCGCGCGCGTTTCACCCGCCTCTATGGAGTAACAATCGACTCAAAGGGCGGTATCTGGGCTGTGGGGAGTGCCGGTCAAGCCTCCCGGGAGAAGCGGCACGCGATCGGCGTGCGGTTCCTTTCCAACGGAAGAAGAGACCCCCGCTTCTTCAATTACGGTGTGCTGAACATCGGTCTTGGAAAAGCGAGTGTCGGAACGTCAATCTTCGGAGCCGGTCGGAAGACCTACCTGTCGGGCCGCTACGACCGCGGCGACCAGGAACGTTTTTTCGTTCGACGGCTCAGGCATTCGTCATGATGACATCCGCAACCTCAGGTATTGGCGATGACCTCTAAGCCAGGAGCGCATGCACTTCGGCTCGGGCCTGCGCGGTTTCCCTGAAGTGGACGCCGTGCAGGCCCAGCTCCTTGGCGGCGTCGACGTTGATCTCCATGTCGTCGATGAAGATGCATTGATCCGGTTCGAGCCCGACCCTCTCCAGGGTCAGCTGGTAGATCCGCGGGTCCGGCTTGCGGCAGCCCACGAAGGCTGAGTCGATCACCGTCTCGAACATCTCGTCGATCGGCATCATCGAACGCCAGGTCGCTTCCCACTCCTTGACGTTGTTGGTCAGGAGCGAGGTCCGGAAACCGTCGCGTCGCACCTCCCGGATCAGGTCGATCATGCCCGGGTTCGGGTCCAGCGCCTCGAACAGAAGCATCCCGAAGGACTCGATCTCGGGCCGGTGGCCGAGTACGGGCTCGAGCGCCGCGGCCAGCTGCTGCTGGAACTCGAGCTCGGTGATCCGGCCGCATTCAAGTTCGAAGAGCGGGTTCGGCTCGCCCTTTTCGGCGATCGCCTTCATCGCCAGGCCAAAGGACTTCGGGGGGATCCCGACCTGGTCCTGGAACGAGGCGAAGGCTTCGAACAGCGGCGTGGTCAGGACGCCACCGAAGTCGGAGATGACCATCTCGATGCGGCTCATGCGGCGGCCACCGTCACGGGTCGCGTGATCTCGTAGCGGCCGAGGCCGAGATGGCCGTCGAGCGACCACCGGAAGAGGGCCGTATTGACCACGCCGCCGCCGATCTTCGCGGTGCAGCCGGTGACGACCGAGCCGGCTCCGTGGAGTGCCGCGACGTCGTCGGTGGCGGGCCATAGTTCCAGCGTGGCCCGCTTCTGGCGCCCGGCCGAGTCGTACTCGGTCGAGAGCAGTACTTCGTCGAACTCGATGTATCCGCCGGGATGTGAGATCGCCGCGAGGGTCTCCTCGTCGCCGTGGTCGAAGTCGCCGCCGGGGGCGACCGAGGCGACACAGATCAGGCCACCGTCGGCGAGGATGATCGTCGCGTCCCGGGTCAGCCCGGTCGGCTCGGGGGCTTCCTCGTCGCGGCGGTGGAGCACACCCTTGCAGTCGAGCTCGTACTCCTGCCCGCGGTGGACCAGCCGCCCGCTCGACTCGACCAGGCTGGCCTCCCGGCGGCCGGTGAGGTCACCGTCGAACCCGATCGGCTCGCCGGTCGAGGTGATCGAAACCGCCAGTTCGCCGTGTTCGGTCTCGAGTTCGAGCGGCGCCCCGTCAACCAGTGGGTCGAGCCCGCCGGCCGGGATCGGGGCGGCCGCGATCACGTCTTCGCCGAGCATGATCGCGCCGTTGCCGCCGGCCGTCAGGCTGACGAAAAGGCCGCTCTCGGGGTCAAGGATTTCGATCGTCTTGGTCTTCACCGCTTTCCGACCCGGAGCGTAGCTGGGGGAGGGGCTCACCGTCGGGCCGGTCGGTCACGTCGACCGCTTCGCCGTCGATGTCGTAGGCCGTCCGGCGGGAGGAGCGGTAGTAGCCGTAACCCCGGTTGCCCCAGCTGGCGCTGGTCGCGGCGACCTTGAACTTGGAGGCGAAGAGGGTGATAGCGACGAGGCGGAGCAGCCATCGGGTCGGTGGGAAGAGCAGGATCAGCCCCAAGGCCGAAGTGATGAAGCCAGGAATGATCAGCAGCAGCGCACCGGCCGTGATCATCACTCCGTTGAAGGCCTCACGGGCCGGCGGGCGCCGCTCGTCGATCGCTCCGCGGAAACGACGCCAGTGGGCGCGGCCGCGGTGCTTGAGCACCGTGAACCCCGCCACGGCCGAGAGAAAGAGCAGGAGGAGCATCCAGAAGAAGCCGATCCAGTCGGCTACTTGGACCATCACGAAAAGTTCCGCGATCGGCCAGATGATGAGCAGGGCAAGGATGAAGACGAACATGGTCGGACAAAGGTTACGCGGTGGACCCGGCCGGGATCTCGACCTCGTTAAGATGCAGCCATGGCTGAAGATCAGGCGACCATGCCGACCGAAGAGGAAGTTTTCGAAGCCCTCGAAGAAGTGATCGACCCAGAGCTCGGGCTCGATTTCGTTTCACTGGGCCTCGTCTACGACGTCGAACTCGAATCGCCCGACGTGTACATCACCTTCACCCTGACCACGCCGGCCTGTCCGATCGGCCCCCAGGTCTCCGAGCAGATGAAGGAATTCGTCGGCGGCCTCGACGGCGTCCGCGACGTCCATCCGAAGATGATCTTCGATCCGCCGTGGTCACCGGAGATGATGACCGACGACGCCAAGTTCGCGCTCGGCTTCTAGGGCCGGACGACCTAGCCCTTCGGGGCGGTTTTCTTCGAGCTTTTCGGCGCGGCGCCGTTCTTCGAGGCAGCCTTCTTCGACGGGGCCTTTTTCGGCTTGTCGGGAGCGATCGAGTTCTCGACCTCTTCGGCGGCTGCCGTGAGCTCGTCCAGGGATTCGTTCAGCCCGCGGCGGACCTGGCCGATGTCCGGCATCGCGTCGAAGTCGCCGATCAGGCCGATGTTGACCTGGCCAGCGTAGCTCATCACCCCGACCGCGAGGCCGTGGTTCTTGGCCAGGAAGGCGACCGGGTAGGGCCGCTCCAGCTTGCGTCCGAGCACGTAAAGCGGGATCTGGGGGCCGGGAACGTTGGTCACCAGCAGGTTGAAGAGGCGGGTCGAGAAGGTGAGCCGGGCCGCCTGGGCGAGCAGGGTGGGGGGTGCGAAGTCATTGAGCCGGGCGATCACCTCGGCCCCGAGCGCCTGCTTCGACTGCTTGAGGCCGTCCATCGAGGCACTGACGATCTCCAGGCGTGCGACCGGGTCCGGCTCGTAGACCGGCAGCGGGGCTCGCATCGTCGCCAGTTTGTTGCCGAGCTGGCCGCGCTCGTCGTCGGAGCGGACCGAGACCGGGACCATCGCCCGCAGCTCGAGCCCGTCGGTGTCGACCCCGCGCTTGACCAGCCACTTGCGGACCGAACCGGCGGCGATCGCCAACACCACGTCGTTGACCGTGGTCCCGAAGACATCCTTGACCTTCTTGAAATCTTCCAGTGGGGCGGAAGTCCAGGTGATCCGGCGGTGGGGGCCGATCGGCACGTTGAGCGGCACGTCGGGTGCGGCGTCAGCCAGCGCCCGTGCCACCTCGGCCAGCCCCTCGGCGCTCTCGCCGACCCGCCCGGCCAGGCTCGAGGGCTTGCGCAGGGCGCTGATCGCCTTCTCACCCAGCTTGACCGGCTCGGTCGCGAGCTCCTTCGCGCCGCGCTCCAGCAGGCTGATGTTCGAGGGCAGCGGCTTCGGCTTCCACTCTTGTTTGGGGACGATCGGCTCGGCATCCGGGGTGACGTCGAAGATCACGGTGCCGATGTCGACCCCGGAGATCCCGTCGATCATCGCGTGATGGCTCTTGATGATGATCGCGAAACGGTCGTCTTCCAGTTCCTCGACCAGGAACATCTCCCAAAGCGGCTTCGAGCGGTCGAGTGCCTGGGAGAAGAGCCGTGAGGCGAGGATCTTCAGTTCCCGTTCACCGCCCGGCTTCGGCAGGGCGGTGTGGCGAAGGTGGTAGTTGAGGTTGAAGTCCGGGTCGTCGGCCCAGAGCGGACGGCCGGTGTTGTACGGCGGGTAGACCAGCTTCTGCCGGTAGCGGGGCACGAAATCGAGCCTTGACGCGATGTGGGCCTTGAATTCGTCGTAGGTCGGCGGATCTCCCCTGAAGATCATCACCGCACCGATGTGCATGTGGGAGCTTTCGCTCTCGTTGGTCAGAAACTGCGCATCAATGGCAGTTAGGCGATCAAGTTCGTGACTGGCGGGTTCCATAGCTCCCCATCGTGGACTAAGACATGATGCTACTCGGGTACCCTTGTCCAATGCCCGAAACATCCTCGACCGGGATCGAGAAAGTCATTCTGGCCGCCCCGCGCGGCTACTGCGCCGGCGTCGACCGGGCCGTCCAGACGGTCGAACGTGCACTCGACAACCACGGCGCCCCGATCTACGTCCGCAAAGAAATCGTCCACAACAAACATGTGGTCGAGCAGCTCGCCGCCCGGGGTGCGATCTTCGTCGACGAGGAAACCGAGGTGCCGGAGGGTGAGATCGTGGTTTTCTCCGCCCACGGCGTCGCACCGGCAGTCCACGAACGGGCGGCCGAACGCCAGCTCCGCACGATCGACGCGACCTGCCCGCTGGTCACCAAGGTCCACGTCGAGGCCCGCAAGTTCGCGGCCGAGGGCTACACGATCATCATGGTCGGCCACGAGGGCCACGAGGAGGTCGAGGGCACCATGGGCGAGGCCCCGGACTCGATCGTGCTGGTCCAGACCGTCGAAGAGGTCGACCAGCTCGAGCTTGATGATCCCGACCACGTCGCGCTGATCACCCAGACCACACTTTCGGTCGATGAGACCACGGAGATCATCGCCCGCCTGCGCGAGCGGTTCCCGGGGATAGTCACCGCCAAGAACGAGGACATCTGTTACGCGACCACCAACCGCCAGATCGCGGTCAAGCAGCTCGCCCGCCAGTGCGACCTGGTGCTCGTGATCGGCTCGACCAACTCCTCCAACTCGAACCGCCTGGTCGAGGTGGCCCGCGAACATGGTTCCGAATCCTTCCTGATCGACAATCACACCCAAGTCAGGGAAGAGTGGCTGGACGGGGTCGAGACGGTCGGCATCACCTCCGGCGCCAGCGCCCCCGAGGAGCTGGTCGAGGATCTGGTCCAGCTCTTCCGTGACCGTGGGGTGGAGGACGTCTCCGAGCTCCGCACGGTCGACGAATCGGTTCGCTTCATGCTGCCGAAGGAGATCCGCAAGGGCCTCCCGATGGTCCAGTCCTAGAGATAGTCCGAGGTTGAAGTTATTCGTCGCATGTGCGAATTACTTCAACCTCGATGAGCTCAGGCGAGCGCCGGGGCGAAGCTGACCGACCAGATCGCCGGCGAGCCTTCCAGCTCGATCCCGATCCGGTGGGCTCCGTGGCGGTCGTGCTCGGCCAGCGCGTAGAGGCCCGGGCCGTCGACTTCTACTTCTGCTTCGGGCTCGCCGTCGAGCGTGACCAGCAACCGGCCTGAACCTTCGGCGGTGGCGTAGGCGCCGCCGCCTTCGTACTCGACGTCGAAGGCCTGGCCGTCTTCGGCCGTCCAAGGTCGTCCTTCGAAGGGGACCAGTTCCTGGCCGGGCGGGATCACTTCGATCCCGGCGGCGTCGGTGGGCCGGACCGGGTCCATGGCAGCCGGCATCTCCGGCAGCTCCTCGAAGGCGGCCTTCAGCGCTTCCTGGATCGCCTCCTCGGTCCCGGCGTAATCACCCTCGCCGAAGTGGAACCAGCGCAGGATGCCGCCCCTTCCCCAGAGGAAGAGGCTGGGCCAGCCCTCGCAGCCGTAGCCCGTCCAGAGCAGCTGGCGGTCGTCGATCAGTACCGGGAAACCGATCCCCAGCCGGGCCAGTCCCCGCTCGGTGGCTGCCGGATCGGCCCCGAACGGAAAGCGCGGTGCCTGGACCCCCAAGACCTTCAGGCCGAGCGGCTCGTAGCGCTCATGCCACTCCTTCAGGTAGGGCAGGGTACGGACGCTGTTGAGCTGGCTGTAGTCGAGGAAATGGACCAGTACCGGGCCTTTCGCGGTCAGGACCGGCATCTTGCCGGGATCCTTGCCGACCCAGGTCGCCTTGCCCGGCAGTTCGGGCGCCGCTATGTCATCTCGAAGCGGGTGGATGGGGTGATCGTATGGATATGATCGGGCTTCAGTCACTCCCCTTCGAGCTCTGCGAGGAGAGAAACTCGTGAACGCGAACCTGTGGGACCGCATCGAGCAGGCCCGGGCCCAACACAACGTCGTGGAACACCCCTTTTACCAACGCTGGTCGGCCGGTCGTCTGACCGGCGAGGAGCTCGCCCACTACGCCGGGCAGTACCGCTACGCCACCGAGGCGATCGCCAAGCTGAGCGCCGACATCGCCGCCCAGGCGCCGGAGCCCGAGCGGGCCGCACTCGATGCCCACGCGGTCGAAGAAGCGGATCACGTCGCCCTCTGGGACGGCTTCGTGGACGCGGTCGGCGGCACGGTCGGGGCCGAGCCCAACGCGGAAACGCTCGAGTGCGTGGAGGCCTGGACGCGGGCCGACGGGTTCGGCCGCCAGCTCGCCCGGATGTTCGCGATCGAGTCCGGCCAGCCGGAGATCTCCAAGACCAAGACCGAGGGTCTCGGTCGGCATTACGAGATCACCGACGCGCCCGGCAACCTCTACTTCACGGTCCACGAGGAGATGGATGTCCACCACGCCGCCGAGGGGCGCAAGCTGATCGAGCGGCACATGGACGATTTCAGTGACGACGAACTGGTCGAAGCGGCCGAGGAGGCCTTCAAGGCCAACTGGCAGCTGCTCGACGGGGTCGAGAAAGCACGCAGCTGAGCCTTCCGCTCGCACACGTCCTGTCCGCCGGACAGGATCTCCCGATCCCGGCGTGGCTTTTCGCCTGGGGGGCTTCGATCGTGCTCGTCGTCTCCTTCTTCGCGCTCTCCGCCGGCTGGCGTCGGGCCCGCTACGAGGGTGATTCCTGGCATCCGGTGGCCCCGGGCTTCGGCCGGGTCATCACCAGCCTTCCGGTTCGCGTCCTCTGTGGCGCTCTCGGCCTGTTCCTGCTCGGGGTGGCGATCTATGCCGGTTTCGCCGGGACCGAGGCGCCGGACCGCAACGTAACCCTGACCCTGCTCTTCGTCACCGCCTGGCTGGGTTTTCCGCTGCTGGGGATCGTGGTCGGCAACCTCTTCCCGGCCTTCAATCCCTGGAACGCCGTTGCCGCCCCGATCGGTTGGGCCTG
>ERZ778021.315-NODE-315-length-97128-cov-37.279357_pt1 | contig 97128 bp, 102 predicted proteins | sample MGYA00375751_ERZ778021 | MGnify/ENA primary metagenome ERZ778021 (study PRJEB29350, sample SAMN05389814) | bioreactor metagenome | isolation source: Thiocyanate stock bioreactor | place: South Africa: University of Cape Town | collected 2013-08-29 ... | reverse complement strand
GCACGGGCCGCAGGGGCCGGTGTCGGCCATCATCCAGAAGTTGTCGCTCTTGTACTTGCCGCCCTTGTTGTCGCCGATGCGGATCACGCGCTCGGGCGGCAGGCCGATGATCTTGGTCCAGATGTCATAGGCCTCGTCGTCCTCGTGGTAGACGGTGGCCAGCAGCCTGTCGGCGGGCAGGCCGTAGACCTGCGTCAGCAGCTCCCAGCCCCACGCTATCGATTCCTTCTTGAAGTAGTCGCCAAAGCTCCAGTTGCCCAGCATCTCGAAGAAGGTGTGGTGGCGCGCGGTGTAGCCCACGTTTTCCAGATCGTTGTGCTTGCCGCCGGCGCGCAGGCACGCCTGAACGCTGGTGGCGCGCTTGTACGGGCGCTGGTCGGTGCCGAGGAACACGTCCTTGAACTGCACCATGCCGCTGTTGGTGAACATCAGCGTCGGGTCGTTGCCGGGCACCAGCGGGCTCGACGGTACCACGGTGTGGCCGCGCGCCGCAAAGAAGTCGAGGAAGGTCTGGCGAATCTCGGCAACGGTGGTGAGGGACGTCTTGTAATTCATGGTGTTTTTGGCCTCAAACGCTTATTCATCAAGTGATGACAGCTCTCTCATTGATAGTGATCACGGCGGCAATCACACGCCAGTCCGTCTCACCAAAAAGAACAGGCGCTCAAACCGGGCGCCCGCGCCATCCTGGCGAAACAGAGGGGTGAAATTGTACCCAGCGCCCCATTTCAAACGGCCCGCGCGCCCGCCACTGCATTCAACTCTTGATCGTTTCACGGTGCCCGGCCGCGCCGCGCTTCCAGTAGGCCAACAGGCGCATGCGTCCGGCATCCACGCCTTTGCCCAGCAGCGGCGCGCGCAGCGCGGCCATCAGCGCATGCTCGCCCCCACCCCAGACGAATCCCGCGCCGGCGGGCAGGGCCAGCTGCTGCACCGCCCGGGCCAGTGAATCGGTGAACACGCAGTCCAGCGCCGCGCGGCTGCGCCAGGCGCGTGCGTCGGCCGGGTCAGCGAGCTGCACGCGCACGATCGCCCGCGTGCCCTCGGGCAGCTCGGCGAGGCGGCGCTCGATCGCGGGCATGGCCGATTCATCGCCCAACAGCAGGTGCCAATCGAGCGCCAGCGGAATCAGCATGCTGCCGCGCGGCCCGGCCAGCCCCACCCACTGACCCAGGGGCGCCGTGCGCGCCCAGTGCGCGGCCGGGCCGTCGCCGTACACCGCGAATTCGAGCTGCACGGTATGGCGGGCGCCGTCGTGGTGCAGCGGCGTGTAGTCGCGCAGGGTCGGCCGCGGACCCTCGACGATGGGAATGCCGTCGACGAGCACCGGCAGGTTGGGCTTGTCGCGCCCTTCCTGTGGCAGGGCGAGCTTGACGTGATCGTCAAAACCCGGGCTGGCAAAGCCCGCCAGATCGGGCCCGCCGAGCGTCAGACGCACGAAACCGGGGCTGAGGGTTTCACGCGCGAGCAACTGCACGTGGCGCGCGGCAAACGGGTAGCGCACGCGCTGGACCAAAGGCTCAAGGGTCTGGACGGGCATGGTGACTCCGCTGATACGTCGATGAAGTCAACCGGTCACCTGCGCCATCACGGCTTCGTGCTTGACGGCGGGGCCTGCCCGGCTCATGCGGAATGTCGCGGGGCCGCAGTCCGGCCCGGAGGCTGTCCACGTTGAGCCGCAGCCCCTTTCCCGGGCCCTGGTTGACAGTGAACTGAGAGCGCGCACATGGCTTGCGCGTGAATCTGGAGCGGGTGAAGGGAACCTCATCGTGTTCCCAACTCGTTGATTGATAACGAGTTTTCCGCACTCGGCGAACCGAGATGGACATGATTATGGACTGAAAAACCACCCTTGGTCAACGCGCGCTCCGAGCAGGTCCAGTGCGAGCCATGGACAGCCAGCAATAGCCAATGTACCCGAGCACCAACGTCACGAGGCCAGTTCATCCCCTTCGGCAGGAACACTTAACCGGACCCAGGTCAGTCGCATCTGGCGCGCGCTGTGGTCGAACAACGGCACGCCGAGCGTGGCTTTGAGATTGCGCATCGCACGGGACCTCCTGTTCGCTTCGTTCTTGGCCTGCGTCCACCTCATGCGGATTGCGCCTCGCTTTCTCCTTCGATGATGGGAAAGAGGTTCTGGCTCTGATCTGCTTGGGGAGCAGATTCGCCCCGGTCCTGCTACTCCATCAACGCCACAGACTTCACCTGTACCCACAGTTCGAGCCCAGGCTTGACACCAAGGGATGCCGCGGCCCGCTTCGTCAACCTGGACAAAAGGACGGTATCGCCTACCTGGACTCGCACAAGTGCAACCCCAGGATGCACATCGTCACCCACCGCATCAACGCAACCGCGGAGCACGTTCTGAATGCTGCTGGTCCCTGGCTGCTCGGCCAGACTCACGTCCCGCGCCAAGACGCGCACACGCACGCGATGACCAACCACCAGCCCGGAATCTCTCGCCCACAGGCTGCCTCCCGAAAAGTCCACCCGCACGAGGTGCCAGTCCTTGTCCACCTCTGCGACGGTTGCATCAAGAACGGCACCGGCATCCTCGCCCAGCCGAATCGGCAGATCGAGCCGTGCCAGCGTGTCGGCCAAGGGGCCGCTCGCCAGTACCCGACCATCCTCCATCGCTACCAGGTAGTCAGCCAGCCGAGCCACTTCATCCGGCGAGTGGCTGACGTAGAGCACCGGGATATCCAGTTCGTCATGCAGGCGTTCGAGGTAGGGCAGGATTTCCTGCTTGCGCTTCAAATCCAGCGCAGCGAGCGGTTCGTCCATCAGCAGCAGACGCGGGCTGACGGCCAATGCCCGTGCCATGCCGACCCGCTGTCGTTCACCGCCCGACAGCCGATCCGGCTTGCGGTCGACCAGATGACCGATGCCCAGCAGATCGATGGCCTGGTCCAGACTGACCCGCTGCTCGTCCGACATGCGCTTGAGGCCGTAGCGCAGATTGCTTATGACGGACAGATGCGAAAACAGGCTGGGTTCCTGGAACACGTAGCCGATCGGCCGCTTGTACGTCGGCACCCAGCGCTGCTCGTCCTGCCACACCTCGCCGTTGACGATGAGCCGACCTTGCGGCGCACGCTCCAGCCCGGCGATACAGCGCAGCAGCGTCGTCTTGCCAGAACCGGAATGCCCGAACAGGGCCGTAACGCCCCGCGTGGGCAGGGCCAGGTCCACATCGAGCGAGAACCCCGGCCAGTCGAGCCGGAAGCACGCTTGAATACCCATCGCGTCAGCCCCCATTTCTCGGGCGCGGACGCCATGCGTACAGGATCAGCAGCACCAGGAAGGAGAAGATCAGCATCACCGCTGCCAGGCGATGCGCACTGGCATATTCCAAGGCCTCCACATGGTCGTAAATCTGCACGGACACCACGCGCGTGATGCCGGGCAGGTTGCCACCGATCATCAGCACCACGCCGAACTCGCCCACCGTATGGGCGAAGGTCAGGATCGCGGCGGTCAGGAAGCCCGGCGCAGCTAGCGGCACTGCCACCGTGAAGAACGCATCGAGCGGTGAAGCCCGCAAGGTGGCGGCAACTTCCAGGGGCCGTTCGCCCACCGCCTCGAAGGCGGTCTGCAACGGCTGCACCATGAAGGGCAACGAGTAGAACACCGAGGCAACAACGAGGCCCCAGAAGGTGAACGGCAACGGCCCGATGCCCAGCGCCTGAGTCAGTTGCCCAATCGGCCCGTGTGGTCCCAGCGTCAGCAGCAGGTAGAAGCCAAGCACCGAGGGCGGCAACACCAACGGCAGTGCGACCACCGCGCCGATCGTTCCCTTCCACCAGACCTTTGTGCGCGCCAGCCACCAGGCGATGGGCGTACCCACCACGAGCAGAATCAGGGTCACGATGCTCGCCAGGCGCACAGTCAGCCATATGGCCTGCAGATCACTGTCCGTCAGCATGCGAACACCCTCCCGTCAATGCGCATGCTTGAACGTCTTGATGGCCGAAATAAGCAGAACCACGCCCAGCAGGGCCAGCAGCAGCCGGGTGGGCACGAGGCCCAGCAGCACGCCGCCCAGGGCTGCGCCGAGGATCGAGCCGATCGCCATCCACACTCCCAACGGCCGTTCCTTGCGCAGCACGTCGAAGGCGTCGGAACTGGTGTAGCGGGCAAAGCCGACGATCATGGTGGGCAGGCTCACCATCAGCGAGAGGCTGCCCGCGATCTTGATGTCCAGGCCGTAGAGCAGCACGATGGCCGGGATCAGCAACTCGCCACCGGCCACGCCCAGCAAAGCGGCAACGATCCCGATCCCCAGGCCGGCAATGACCCCCGCAACGATGCGCAGCGGGCCGGCCTCGAACAGCGGCGTGCCGCCTCCATGGTTGCCCGCCCAGGCTTCCGCCAGCATCACCAGCGCCAGGCCCATCAGCAACACCATGATGATGCGGTTGAGCCAGTGCCGAGGCAGCTTCATGGCGTGGCCTGCGGCCCACCAGGCGCCGACCAGGCTGCCGGCGAGCAGGTTGACCACGACATCGAGGTGCTCCATCAGGAGCGTGGGCGAGATCGCGCTGCCCCGGAACAGCAGAGCGGACGCCACCACCACCAGGCTCATGGCCTTGTTGAGAATGACGGCCTCCAGCGTGCCGAGCCGGAACATGCCGACGAGCACTGGCAGGCGAAACTCGGCACCGCCAAGGCCAATCAGACCGCCCAGCGTGCCGATCAGCGAACCGGCCAAGAATCCCTGGCCGTTGCGCATGCGCACAGTCATAGTCGTCGCGCTCATGTCCATGTCCTCGGGCTACTTGCTGGCAGATTCACCGGGCAGAACAAAGCCATACTTGACCATCACGGCGCGGGCCGGTTTGCTGCCCATGTAGTCGGCGAAGCGCTTGGCCAAGGCATTGCCTTCGGCTCGCTTGGTGATGATGAAGCCCTGCTCCAGCGGTTCGTGCAGGTTGTCCGGGATCAGGTAGTAGCCCCCCTTGTTCGCCAGCTCGGGATTAACGGCGAGGGCCAGCGCGATGATGCCGGCCTGGGCATTGCCGGTCTGCACGAACTGCGCGGTATGGGCGATGTTCTCGCCATAGACCAGCTTGGGTTCGACCTTCTCCCACAGACCGGACGCCCGCAATGCTTCTTCGGCGCGCTTGCCATAGGGCGCGTGCTTCGGGTTGGCAATGGCAACGCGAATGATCTTCGGATCGGTCAGGCTCGCCAAAGTCATCTTGGTAGCGTCCATCGTCGCGCTCCACAGCACGATGCGGCCGAAGGCATAAGGCTTCGCATCGGAAGCAGCAAAACCCGCTTTCACCAGCTCGCGGGGAAAGCCAATGTCCGCAGAGAAGTACAGGTCGTAGGGCGCGTTCTGCTGAATCTGCGTATGAAACTTGCCAGAAGAACCGTAGATGACTTCCACCTCGTCGGCGGCATTGGCCTGCTTGAAGGCGGTGACGATTTCGTCCATCGCAAACTTCAGATCGGCCGCGGCCGCAATGGTGATCTTTTCGGCATGGGCAGAGGCGGCGAACAGCAGTGCGCATGCAAGCAGGAGTGACTTGATCGTCTTCATGGGTTGTCCTCGACAAGGTTGGTCAGAATTCGTAGCCGTAGGCGCGGATCACCTTCTTGGCCGCGTCGCTTTTCAAATAATTCAGCAGGGCATCAGCGGCCGGATTGCCCTTTCCGCGGCTAAGCAGCACTGCGTCTTGCTTAATTGGTGAATAGAGATTGGCTGGCACCATCCAATGGGAGCCGGCTGCGAACTGGCCGTCTTTGTAGATTTGCGATAGCGCGACGAAACCCAAGTCGGCGTTGCCGGTTGCGGCGAACTGATAGGCCTGCGTGATGTTCTCGCCAACGACAAGCCTCTTTTCGAGGGCGGTGTGGATGCCCAGCTTCGTCATCGCCTCCACGGCGGCAGCCCCATAGACCGCGACTTTCGGATTGGCGATCGCCAAGTACCGGAAGTCGCCGCGCGTGAGCACATCGCCCTTGTCGTCCACCACCCCAGGTTTGGCGCTCCACAACACCAGCTTGCCGACGGCGTAGGTGAAGCGGCTCTCGGGAACCGCCATGCCATCGTTCTCCAACCGGATCGGGGTCTGCTCGTCCGCCGAGACGAGCACCTCGAACGGCGCCCCGTTCCTGATCTGCGCGTAGAACTTGCCCACGGTTCCATACGCAACCACAGCCTTGTGGCCGGTGGCCTTCTCGAACTCGGGCACGATCTGCTCCATGGGGCCGGTGAAGTTCGCGGCGACTGCCACGTTGACGTCGTCCGCGCTCGCTGACGCGCAGATGGCCCACAGAAGCACGGCAAGGAGAGCGCTAGCAGGCCGCATGTCGCCGCTCTTCCAGGGTAAGGTTTGCGATGCTTGGCTCCTCATGGCTCCACTCGAAATTGAACGAAAATAGACGAAAGATGATGATATGCCCTGGAAGTCAGTGCGATTGGCTTCCATACGCACGAAACATGCATTGCAGAATAAACGAAAACGTCTGATACTTGCTTTGGTGTCGGAAAGTTTGCGTGAAAACGCACTAAAATGAACGATCTTGTATGAAGATCAAGCCATGAACGATGAGAGAGCCTTGACCGCCGAAGACGTGGCCGAGCGGCTGCATGTCAGCAAGAGCGGGGTGTACGCTCTGGTCAAAGGCGGTGAGATCGGCTTCTACAAAGTCGGGCGCAAGATTCGCTTCGCCGAAAGCGATGTCCGCGACTACATCGAGAAGTCAAAAACCAATGCCCGTGATGGCGGGCGCCCTGAAACAGTGGCGCTCCGCGAGGATCAGTATTTCGACCTGTCGCAGGAACGCCGGAGCGAAGCCGGCTTTGTCATCTGCGGACAAGACCTGATCCTGGACATCCTGTCGAACTTCCTGCGCCTGCACGGCGTCATGGCGCTGCGGGCCTATATCGGCAGCTATGACAGCCTCATTTCGCTTTATCAGGACCGGGTCAGCGTCGCGACCACTCACCTTTGGGACAGCCTGACCGACGACTACAACGTGCCGTATGTCCGCTACATCCTGCCTGGCATCCGCTGCGTGGTCGTCAACGTCACGTACCGCACGCAAGGGCTCTACGTCGCCAAGGGAAATCCCAAAGGCATCCAGTCGTGGGAGGACTTCGGCCGGGATGACATCACGATGATCAATCGTGAGAAAGGCGCCGGATCGCGGGTGCTGCTGGACGAAAACCTGAAGCTGCTCGATCTCTACGGAAGCAGCATCAGAGGCTACGGCAACGAAAACCAGTCCCACCTTGCTGTCGCAAGCGCGGTGGGGCGTGGCGATGCGGACGTGGCGGTTGGCAGCGAGAAGATTGCCCGGCAGGTCGAGAACGTCGATTTCATTCCGCTGAAGAAGGAGCGATACGATCTCGTCGTCAAGAAGGAGCGTTTTGACACGCCGGAAGTGAAGGCCATGCTGCGGATACTTCGCTCAGAAAAGTTCCGGAATGAGTTTAGAAGCATCGGCGGCTATGACATTCGCGACATGGGCAACGTCATCACGGAAACCTGAGTCTCCTGGCAACGCGCGCTCCGAGCAGGTCCAGTGCGAGCCATGGACAGCCAGCAATAGCCAATGTACCCGAGCACTCAACGTCACGAGGCCGGTTCATCTCCCTTTGGCAGGAACTCCTCGCGGGCGCGCTGCAGAAACCGTTTCATGGGCTCAGAGGGTTCGGCGCCGCGGCGCAGCAGGTAGGTGGACAGCATGGGCGGCGTGCCGGCCAAGGGGCGGACGGTTATGTCGGGGCGGTTCAGGGTCTGCACCTGCGAGGCAATGGCGAAACCGATGCCGTAACCTGCACCGACCAGAGTCAGCATCACGCCTAAGCTCGTCACCTGATCTACCAGCTTGAGCGGCATGGACGCACCTTGAAGTACCGCCTGGATCTGATGGTGACAGCCCGATCCCGCGTCGGGATGGCACAGCACCAGCGGAAACTTCAAGGCTTCATCCAGCGGCACTTCCGCGTGCGCCAGCAAGGGGTGGCGCACGGGCACGATCACCGACAGCGGATCGGTCCACACGGGCTCGGCGACAAGGCCTTCACTCACCGCGTCCGACAGCGCAAAGCCGATGTCCAGGAGATCGTTGTGCAGGCCCTTGAGCTGCTGCGCGAAAGGCAACTCGAAGACGCGAATCTCCAGTTCCGGCTCTTCCTCGCGGCTGCGTGCCAGCAAGGTGGCAATGTGGGGCTGCGCCAAGCTATCGCAGATGGCGATGCGCAGATAACCCTGATAGCCCTGCGCCGCCGCCTTTGCAGCACTCACCGCCTGCTCCACGGTGGCCAACACGCGCCGGCACTCACCGAGGAACACTTGACCGGCCCAGGTCAGTCGCGTCTGGTGCGCGCTGCGGTCGAACAACTGCACGCCGAGCGTGGCTTCGAGATTGCGCATTGCGCGCGACACAGGCGATTGCTCAACGCCAAGGCGCTCGGCCGCTCGCGCGAAATGCAGTTCTTCCGCGACCGCAACGAAATAGCGTAGTAGTCTGAGTTCCAATGCGGCCTCCTGTTCGCCCCGTTCCTGGCCTGCGTCCACCTCATGCGGATTGCGCCTCGCTTTCTCCTTCGATGATGGGAAAGAGGTTCTGGCTCTGCTCTGCTTAGGGAGCAGATTTGCCCCGGTCCTGCTACTCCATCAATGCCACAGACTTCACCTGCACTCACGGCGTCGCGACGATGCCGGTCAAATTGGTGGACCGCGCGATGCGCAATGCCCTGCCGACAGTGCTCGTACTGCTGTCCCGGTTGGGGTCCGCACTCCTGCTCTGGCGTTGACAGGTTCAGATCAACTCCTTGCGCACGTGGGCCGTGACCCATTCGCTGACCAGCACCGTCGCAAAAATGGCGATCAGCAGCATCGTGACCTTCGGCCAGGCCAGCGTGCCCAGCGCGGCTTCCAGCTTGACGCCGATGCCGCCTGCGCCCACCAGGCCGAGCACAGTGGATTCGCGGATGTTGATGTCCCAGCGGAACACGCTGATGCCGGCCAGGGTGGGCGCAATCTGTGGCGCCACGCCCCAGGCCATGACCTGGGCGCCCGAGGCGCCGGTGGCTTGCACCGCTTCTACCTGCCGGGGGTCGATTTCCTCGATGGCCTCGTAGAGCAACTTGCCGATGAAGCCGATCGAACGCAGCGCAATGGCAATGATGCCGGCCAGCACGCCGGGGCCCAGAATGGCCACCAGCAGCAGAGCCCAGATCAGCGAGTTGATGGAGCGCGAGCCAACGATGGCCAGTAGCGCCAGCGGGCGCACGAAGCGCGCGCTGGGCGTGGTGTTGCGCGCCGCCAGAAAGGCCACCGGCACCGCCAGCATGACGCCCAGCAAAGTGCCCAGGGTGGCGATGTTGAGCGTTTCCCACAGCGGCCACCACAGCTCGCCCATGAAGGACCAGGCCGGCGGCAGCATGCGCGAGCCGATGTCGGCGACCTGGGCCGGCGCGTCGGCGACGAAGGCCCAAATGGTGTTCTGGGTCATCACCTGGAAGGTCCATGAGACGAAGGCGAGCGCCAGCACCCAGGCCATGAAGACGGTGGCGTCCTGGCCGGGCGTGCGCTTGCGCCACAGGGGTGCCGAGCTGCTCACTGGACGTGTTTCCTAAGCCAGCCCGAGGCGTACTCGGCCAGCATGACGATGACGATGATGACGAGGATGACTGCCGCAGCGGTGTCGAACTCATAACGATCCATGGCGGTGTTGAGCGTGGCGCCGATGCCGCCCGCGCCCACGATGCCGATGACCGCCGACTCGCGAAAGTTGATGTCCAGCCGATACAGCGACAGGCCGATCAGGCGCGGCAGCACCTGCGACAGCACGGCGAAATCCAGCAGTTGCGGGTAGCTCGCGCCGGTGGCGCGGAGGGCTTCGAGTTGGCCGGGCACGATTTCCTCGATGTCCTCAGCCATCAGCTTGGCCATGAAGCCGATGGTGGCGAAGGTCAGCGTCAGGAAACCGGCGAAGGGGCCGAAGCCGAACATGGCGACCAGGAAGATGGCGACGATGATTTCGTTGAGCGTGCGCGAGACGGCGATGAAGCCGCGGCACAGCAGGTAGATCCAGGCCGGCGCCAAGTTGCGCGCCGCGCCGACCGCGACCGGAATCGACAGCGCCACGCCCAGCGCAGTGGAGGTGACGGTCATGGTCAGGCTTTCCTGGAAGCCGATCACGATGTCGCTCCGGCGGGAGCCGAAGTCGGGCTGCAGGAAGGCGGCCACGAAGCGCAAGCCGCGCGCCAGTCCCTCGCTCACACGCGCCCAGTTGACTTCCAGCGAGGCCAGGGCGAGCACCAAGTACAGAGCCCCGCCGAGGATCAGCCCCCAGCGCCATGCGAGGCTGGTGATGAAAGGCGGGCGGCGCCAATGCCGGGGCGCGGCGGCCGCTGTCATGCTGCCGCCGCTTCTAGGCGACCGGCGGGCTGCGGATGCGGCGCCTCGGCATCCGACGACTGCATCTGCCGCGTGATGGCGCTCCAGTCCTCGTCGCCGTAGATACGGGTCAGCACTTCGCGGTCGAGGCCCGTGGCCGGGCCGTCGTAGACCACGCTGCCGGCACGCAGGCCGACGATGCGCGGCAGGAATTCGGTGGCCAGCACCACGTCGTGGATGTTGACGATGGCGGCCAGGCCGCGCTCCTCGCACAGTTCCAGGATCAGGCGCATGATCTGGCGCGAGGTCTTGGGGTCCAGGCTGGCGGTGGGCTCGTCCACCAGCAGCAGCTTGGGGCTTTGCATCAGTGCACGCGCGATGCCCACGCGCTGGCGCTGGCCGCCCGAGAGCGCGTCGGCGCGCTTGTTCTCCAGGCCCGCGAGGCCGACGCGGTCGAGCAGCAGGTAGGCCTGCGCGATGTCGTCGTCCGCGAAGCGGCGCAACCAACTGGCCCAGAAGCCGGTGTACCCGAGCCGGCCCGAGAGCAGGTTCTCCATCACCGTCAGGCGCTCGACCAGCGCGTATTCCTGGAAAATCATGCCAATCTGCCGCCGCGCCAGGCGCAGGCCCTGGCCTGACAGGCGGCCCAGGTCCTGGCCGTCCAGCATGATCTGCCCGGCGCTGGGGCTGACCAGCCGGTTGATGCAGCGGATCAGCGTGGACTTGCCAGCGCCCGAAGGCCCGATCAGGCCCAGCACCTGGCCCGCCGCCACTTGCAGGCTCACACCCTTGAGCGCCAGATCGCCGGTGGGATAGCGCTTATCTAGCGCGCGCAACTCCAACATGCCCTGCCTCCTTGCCGCTTGCGGGCTTATTTGCAGGCGTAGCTCACGTTCATTGCCTGGTCGATATCGCGGATCACCTGCCAGTGCTGCTTGTAGACGATGGGCATGAACTTCTCCTGCGGCGGCTCGCTCGCATTGAACTCCTTGGCCAGTTCCGAGCCTTCCCAGTTGAAGCTGAAGAAGGCCTGCTTGATCTTGGCCGCCAGCTCGGGCTTGAGGTTGTAGGCCAGGCCATAGCCGGTGGTCGGGAAGGTCTGCGACTTGTAGATCACCTTGAGCTGTTCGGGCTTGACCATGTTGCGCGCTTCCATGCGCTGCTTGACCGAATTGGCGATGGCGGCGGCGGGATAGTCCTTATTGGCCACGCCGAGGATGGAGTTGTCGTGCTTACCGGAGAACACCGGGGTGTAGTCCTTGCCCGCCTCCATCTTGAACTGGCTGCGCAGCAGCGCAGAAGGGGCCTTGTAGCCGGAGTTGGAAGTCTCCGAGGTGAAGGCCAGCTTCTTGTTCTTGATGTCTTCGACCTTGTCCACGCCGCTGCCCGGGTAGGTGATGATTTCCATCTCGTAGCCGTAGCGATTGTCCTTGGATGCCATCATGGCGAAGGGCACGAAGCCGGCGCAGTTGACCGCCAGTGGGTTGGAGCCGGTATTGAAGCCAGCCACGTGCAGGCGCCCGGCGCGCATGGCTTCGAGCTGCGCCGCGTTGGACTGCACCGGGAAAAACTGCACGCGCTTGCCCGTGACCTGGGCCAGGTGCTGGAGGAAGCCGTCCCACACCTTGGCGTAGACCGCCGGGTCTTCCACCGGGGTGTAGGCGAATATCAGCGTGGCGGGGTCTACCCAATCCTTGGGGTCGGTGGGCGCGTCGGCGACCAGGTCGCCGTCTGCGTCCTTGTAGCGGGGGTCCAGTGCATGCGCCGAGACAGCAACCAACAATGAACCCATCGCCAAGGCAATGGCTTTCACTTTCAATTTCGTCACCATATTTGAACTCCCTGCTAATTGAATATGGATGAATAGAGTGACCCTATGACCGATATGTGACGGAAACGTGGCGGCCTCGAAGCAGAAAGGCCATTCAATGGCAGCGCGCCAGGAGGCGTCCGTAGACGATGTCGTTCATCAGAGTGTTCTTATGTGGCTGAGTCGATGTCTCCTGCTTGCGTGTCGCCGGTGATCATGCTGCTTTCATCGAGTTTTCGGCGTTCCGATTCGGGGCGGCGGCCGGTTGCCTTCAGATAGGCGGCTTCCGCAATGTGGGTCGCGTGGTCGCCAATGCGTTCGATGTTCTTCGCGCAGAACAGCAGGTGAACGAAGCCAATTACATGCGACTGCTCTGGGCTCATCCGGGAGACCAGATCGCGAAAAATCACTGAGTGCAATTCGTCGATGGCCTCGTCGTTCTGACGCACCAATAGTGCCTCTTCGGCATCGCGCGCGATGAAGGTGGCAAGGGCGTGCTTCAATTGCTCTGAGGCCAGCGACGCAAGCTTCTCCAAGCTCTGCACTAGGTCATCCGAGAATGAAATGCCTGCGGTCGCGATGGCGCGCTTGGCAATGTTCTTCGCGAGATCGCCGATGCGTTCGAGATCCTCGACGATCTTGAAGTCCGCCAGAACCTCGTCGAGATCGCCGGCAAGCGGTTGACGGCGCGCAATGACGGACGCAGCAGAAGCGGACAAATCGCGACGCAAGGCATCAAGTTGTCGGTCCTGATCGATGACGCGTTGAGCCAGCGCCATGTCGCCATGCAACAGCGCCCTCACCGCGTCGGTCAGTTGACTGCCGGCAAAGTCGCCCATGGCGCCAATGCTGTTGGTCAGCGTATCCAGCTCCTGATCGAACGCTTTGACTATGTGCGAAGAAGAATGGGGCATGGTGAGATTTCCTCGACGTAGGCCGCGTTTATCCGAAACGGCCGGTGATGTAATCCTCGGTTTCCTTCCGCGAGGGCTTGGTGAAAAGCTGCTTGGTGTCGGTGTACTCGATCAGCTTGCCAAGGTACATGTAGGCCGTGAAGTCTGAGACCCGCGCAGCCTGTTGCATGTTGTGCGTGACGATGACGATCGTCAGCTTGCGCTTGAGGTTGTTCAGCAACTCTTCAATTTGGGCAGTCGCGATCGGGTCCAGTGCCGAACAGGGCTCGTCGAGTAACAGCACTTCGGGTTCGAGTGCGATCGCACGGGCGATCACTAGCCGCTGCTGCTGTCCACCGGACAGACTCAATCCGCTGGAATCGAGCCGGTCTTTAACCTCGTCCCACAGTGCCGCGCCTTTCAGAGAACGCTCCACCGCCTCGTCGAGCTGCGCTCGGTTGTTCACGCCGTGCAGTCGCAGCCCGTAGGCGACGTTTTCGTAGATCGACTTCGGGAACGGGTTGGGCTTCTGGAACACCATGCCCACTCGACGACGCAACTGAGCCACGTTGACCTTGCGGTCATAAATGTTGCGGCCTTCCATTGAGATGCTGCCTTCGATGCGGCATCCATCGACCAGATCGTTCATTCGATTGAAGCAGCGCAGCAGCGTCGACTTGCCGCAGCCGCTGGGGCCGATGAACGCGACGACGTGGCCCTTCGGGATGTTGATGTTGACACCGTGCAACGCCTGCTTTTCTCCGTAGAAGAGCTTGAGGTTTTCTACGGACAAGGCAACCTCAATCTCGTCCAGAGGTGCAACGGGAGTCGCTAGGTGGTTCACCTTGGTCTGGATTTGAATGGTGGCAGACGCCGGGCTGGAAATATCGGACATGGGCTGTGTCTCCGAAGGATTGGGGGTTTCGTCCATGTGCTCAGACCGATTCAAGGCCACGGAACTTCTCGCGCAGCCGGTTGCGGAGCCGGATTGCAAAGAGGTTCAGCACCAGGATCACGATCACCAGCAGCAAGGCGGTCGCATAGACCAGTGGCCGAGCGGCTTCGACGTTGGGACTCTGGAAGCCCACGTCGTAAATGTGAAAGCCCAGGTGCATGAATTTGCGCTCCAGATGGATGTATGGAAAGTAGCTGTCCAGGGGCAGCGTTGGGGCCAGTTTGACGACGCCTACCAGCATGAGCGGCGCTACTTCACCGGCCGCGCGAGCCACCGCGAGAATGAGCCCGGTCATCATGGCCGGGCTCGCCATAGGCAACACCGTGCGCCACAGCGTTTCTGCCTTGGTGGCCCCCAACGCCAGGCTGCCCTCGCGCACCGAGCGCGGCACGCGGGCCAGACCTTCTTCGGTCGAAACGATCACCACCGGCAATGTGAGGATGGCCAGTGTGAGCGATGCCCAGAGAATGCCCGGGCTACCAAAAGTCGGCGCCGGCAGGGCCTCCGGGAAGAACAACTGGTCGATGTTTCCGCCCAGGAAATAGACGAAGAACCCCAGGCCGAACACCCCATAAACAATCGAAGGCACGCCCGCGAGGTTGTTCACTGAGATGCGAATTAGCTGCGTCAATGGTCCCTGCTTGGCATATTCACGGAGGTAGATCGCCGCGATCACGCCAAAGGGCATCACGATCACCGACATCATCAGCACCATCATCACCGTGCCGAAGATGGCTGGGAAGATGCCGCCTTCGGTGTTGGCTTCCCGCGGCTCGTCGGTGGTGAAGTCGGCCAGCTTGCGTGCGTAGAACCCGACCTTCTCGACCAGACTCATTGCGTTGGGCCGGTACACGTCGGCCACTACGCCAAGCTTGATTTCCACCTGCTTGCCGTCCATCACCTCTGCCACTATCGTGTCGCGGCCGATGTCGGTGCGCAGGCCCTGGAGCTTGGTCTGCAATACAGAAAACTGCTCGTCGTACACGGCTTTACGCGCGGCAAGGTCTGCCTTGAGTGCTTCCGTGTAGCGGCCGGCGAGTTCAGCACGGCGCTGCTCCAGTCGTAGACCCTCGATTTTGTGGTTGACGTCGCCGATCTGGTTCTTCTCGATCTTGTAAATCTGCTGGAACAGCGACTCGGCGCGCGTAAAGCGCGTCAGCAGTTCAGGCCATGCCGCTTCGCCGCTGGCCACCACTTGGCCGTTTTCCTTCACGGCTTTCAGATGGCCATAGAAATTGCCCCACTCACGGCGCTCGATGGTGATGAGATCTGCAGGGTAAGCAATGGTGCCCAGCAACGGCTCCGGGAACCACCGGAAGTCCACTCCGGTCACGTCACGGTTACCCAGCTTGAACAGCAAGCGGTCAACGAAAGGCTGGTTACCTTCGATCTTGAAGCCCGCCTCCACCAGCCGACGCATGGACACCTCTTCGCGCTCGCGGACCTCGCCGATCAGGCGCGATATCTGACCGTCCTTTTCCTTGTAGCTTGTTTCAGCAACGGCCTTGGGCCAGAAGTGCCCCAGGCCGCGCAGTGCAGTCAATGCCAGCACGCCAGCCACGGCCAAGACGGACAGTGCCACGGCGCCGGCTGTCAGCCATATCCACGGAGAGCCAGATTTGAACCAGTCGCGCATGATGCTTGTGTCCCTCAAACAGTTTGGTATTTTTCGCGCAAGCGCTGGCGCAATATCTCCGCCGTGGTGTTGACGACGAAGGTGAAGGCGAACAGCACCAAGGCCGCCAGGAACAGCAGGCGGTAGTGCGTTTCCCCGACGCCGGCCTCGGGCATCTCGACGCCGATGTTGGCCGAGAGGGTACGAAAGCCCGAGAACAGGCTGAAATCCATCACCGCTGTGTTGCCGGTGGCCATCAGCACAATCATGGTTTCGCCTACGGCTCGACCCAGGCCGATCATCACTGCCGAGAAGATGCCGGGGCTCGCGGTCAGCAAAACCACGCCCATCATCGTCTGCCACGGCGTCGCCCCCAGCGCCAGTGAACCCGAAGTCAGATGCTTGGGCACGCTGAAGATCGCATCCTCGGCGATCGAGAAGATCGTCGGCGTGACGGCGAAGCCCATGGCAATGCCCACAACCAGCGAGTTGCGCTGCTCATACTTGATGCCGAGCTGGTTGCTTAACCAGTTCGGCATGTCGCCGCCGAAGAAGCTGGCCTCAATGGGGTGCCCAAGTTGGAAGATCAACCAGACGCTGAGCGCGATCACTGGCATCAGCAGCGCAGCCTCCCAACCTTCCGGCACCAGGCCGCGCAGACTCTCGGGCAGCAGATGCCAGGCGTAGGCGGCCAGGAGCACACACATCGGCAGCAATACCAGGCTGAGCAGCACGCCGGCCAAGTTGTTTTCCACCAGCGGCGCCAGCCACAGGCCGGCCAGAAAGCCGAGTACCACGGTCGGTAGCGCCGCCATGATCTCGATCGTCGGCTTGACCGTCGTGCGCATCTTCGGCGTCATGAAGTAGCCGGTGAAGATGGCCCCGAGAATTGCCAAAGGCACGGCCACGAGCATGGCATAAGTGGCGGCCTTGATCGTGCCGTAAGTCAGGGGCGAGAGGCTGAACTTGGGTTCAAAGTCGGAGTTCGATGCCGACGATTGCCACACGTAGTCCGGGCGTTCGTAGCTCTCGTACCAGACCTTCTGCCACAGGCTATGGAACGACACCTCGGGGTAGTGGTTGTCCACCTGAGCCGAATAGATTTTGCCCGCCGCATCCTGCGCTAGGTAGCCATTGCCTCGTGGCGGTACGGCCAATGCGATGAGGGCCTTGTCGCTGAGCTTGCGCGTGAACAACTGGCGCTCAGAGGTAGCGTAGTAGCTGCCGAGCGTGCCTTGTTCGTCGCCCGCGATGAAGCCCTTTCGATGAAATTCCGGTGCTAACGCGGTGATCGCTGTCGGCATGGCAGGGAACTCGCGGATATGTACCAGCTTGAATTCGTTGCTCGGCTGGCGCACCAGGAACCATTGCATCAACTGGCCTTTGTCGGTGCCAACGATGATCGAGAAACCACCGCTGAGCATCGTCATGGCAGTGACACGTTGGCCGTCAGGCAAGAGATTGATCGTCTCCAGCAACCGAGCCTGCGATTTGTCGCTGATATCGAAGCGAGACAGACTGCGGTCGCCGTGCAGCACATACAGTTCGCGCTGCTTCGACTCGATGACCATCTGCCGGATGTCATTGGGCGCGTTGGCGATTTCTGACTGTTGGAGCTGGCTCTTCGTCTCGCCCGTCATCAGGTTGGTGGTGACGTTGACAGCCGACACCAGCAGGCGCCCGTCCTGGGTCAACACGACGATCGTGGAGCCAGCGTCCGACTGCTGCACGCTGAGCTGCTGGATGGCTTGTCCGCGCGGATCGGCAGCTAGCGGCTCGTTGCCCAGGGGATAGCTGATCGATGGAGTAATCAGCCGCTTGCCGTCGGGAAAGGTCGCCGCGAAGCCGAGCTTGGCCAGGATCACGCGCCCGTCAGAAAGTCCGTAGCCAACGGTGTACGTGCTGCGCTCACCCTGGTCGAAACTCGTGAACGTGGCGCCGGCGGGCAACGGAACCTGGTCCTGTGCCAGCACAGCGCCCGTGTCAAAAGAAAAGAAGTCGATAGCGCCTTGCGCGCCAACGCGAACACCGATTTCGCGTTGTTCCTCCGAGGTCAGCGCTGCTGTGCGCTGGCTGGTTACTCCGGGTGCCGCAAAGCTTGCTTCAGCAGTCACGCCTGGCGGCATGAACAAGGGCACCACGACACTGGCCAAATAGAAAAAAATGGCCGACACGGCGATGATGACGCTGATACCGCCCACTGACATCACGCGCTTGAAGATGGCGTCCTTGAGCATGCGGCCGCCCATCGCTTCATCAGCGGTGAGCGCGGTTTGGTCGGCTGTCGTCGTGTTCATGCTCGGTCTACGGTTGAGATGCCAATGTGAAAACTACAGCGGGCAAGCAACAGATGCTGCCTGCCCGCGAGCGGGACTGTTCTGCAAACTATTTCGATGCCGAGCGAATGGCCTTGAACCGTTCCATGGTGGCGGTCGGCCGGCCTTTGGCCATGCTTTCCTTGTTCATCACCCAGACGATGGACGCGCCGTTGGGCCCAGCGCCAATGTCGGTGAATGCCAACGCCACTTCGCCGTGTTCGATGAAGTCATTCATGTCCTTCAGCGTGTGGAACACGTAGAAGCGACCATCCTTGAACACCTCGCCGTGGAAATCACCGGACGCCGGCGTCTTCTTGTCAATCACGCGCTCGGCCAGGCTCGGCGCGTTGGCTTTGACGTCATCGTTGGTGATTCCGAACACCAGCGTGCGGCCGCCGGGGCCTTCGCCGATGCGGGTGCGGGTGAGAGACACCTCGGAGTGTTCCAAATACTGGAAATAGTTCTTGGTATCGCCAAAGACGTAGATGCGCTCGTCTTCGGGCAACACGATGAACAGTTCGCGCGCAGCCTCGGCCGATACGACTGCCGGTTGGACAACGGGTGCCGCGGCTGTCGCCGACGCTGCCGGCTTTGCGGCAGCGCCAGGAGTGACCGCCGGATCGCTCGCGCAGCCCGCCAAACCGAAGACTGCTAGCATCGGGGCCAGCGCCAGGGCACGGCTCAGGCTAATGATGTGCATGCTGTGCATATTGGTTTTCTCCTTGAGTCACTGAAAGTCAGTCGCGGCGACTTACCGATCATTTGGTCAACGACTCCGCAGCCTTGGCGGCTAGTGGGGCGGGCATCGGAACGAAACCATCCTTGACCACGACGCGCTGACCTTGCTGTGACAAGACCATCTTGAAGAACTCGCGCTCCAGAGGCGGCAACGGCTGGTTGGGCTTCTTGTTGACGTACACGTACAGCAAGCGCGCCAGCGGGTAGGTGCCGTCGATGGCATGCACAGCGTCAGCCGCAACGAAGGGCTGTCCCTTCTTCTGCGACAGCGGCAACGCACGAACACCCGAGGTCTTGTAGCCGATGCCGGAGTAGCCAATAGCGTTGATCTGCGTGGCCACGCTCTGGACCACCGATGCCGAACCCGGTTGCTCGGCCACGTTGCGCTTGAAGTCGCCCTTGCACAGCGCCACGTCCTTGAAATAGCCGTAGGTGCCGGATACCGAGTTGCGGCTGTACATGGCCACGTCGCGGTTGGCCCATTCACCTGTCATGCCGACTTGACCCCACTTCGTGATGTCCGTCGCATAGCCGCACTTGCGGCCAACGGACAGGATCGCATCGACTTCCTCAATGCTCAGGCCCGGGATCGGATTGTCTTTATTGACATAGACAGCGAGCGCGTCGATCGCCACTGGCACAGCGAACGGCTTGTAGCCGTGCTTCTTCTCGAAGCTCTCTACTTCGCGCGAAGACATGAGGCGGCTCATCGGCCCGAAGTTGGAAGCACCTTCCGTCAATGCCGGCGGTGCCGTCGAGGAGCCGGCGCCCTGAATCTGGATGTTCACGTTGGGGTAGAGGCGCTTGTACTCCTCGGCCCACAAGGTCATCAGGTTGTTCAGCGTGTCGGAGCCGACGCTGGTGAAGTTGCCGGAGACGCCCGCGGCCTTTTGGTAGGTCGGGAGCGCGGGGTCGACTTGAACGGCCTGGGCATACACGGAGCCGGATGACAGAAGGGCAATGCCGGCAGCCAACGAGAGGAGCGAAGAATTCAGTTTCATGGATAGGATTCCTTTTGGTTGAGGTAACAAGACAACTGTGCGTGGTGGCTACTTGATGTTTTGGGTCCAGTAGGCTTCGACCTGCTTGACCAGCCCATCGGGCAACGGGACGTAGTGCAGGCGTTTTGCGTTCTCCTGGCCCTGTTCGAGCGCCCAGCGGAAAAATCGAAGGGCTTCCGCCGACTTGTCGGCGTCGGGAGAACTCTTTGGCATCAACACGAACGTCGTGGCGGTGATCGGCCAGGACTCCTTGCCAGAGGCATCAGTCAGTACCTCGTAGAAGTGCGGCTCCTTCCATGTGGCGTTGGCGGCGGCGAATTGGAAGCTGTCGAGGGAGGGGCTGACGAAGACACCGCTTTTGTTCTTAACTTTTCCGAACGTCATCTTCTTTTGCATTGCAAAGGCGAGTTCAACGTAGCCAATGGAGCCTTTGATGTACTCCACATTGCGGGCAACGCCTTCGTTGCCGTTGCCCCCAGTACCCGTCGGCCACGCCACGGTGGTGCCTTCACCGACTTTGGCTTTCCACTCCGCGCTGACCTTCGAGAGATAGTTCGCCCAGTTGAAGGTGGTGCCCGAACTGTCTGATCGGTGTGCCACCATGATCTTCAGGTTGGGCAGCTTCGCGTCTGGATTCAGAGCAGCGATGGCGGGGTCGCTCCAGTTCGTCACCTTGCCCAGATAGATGTCGGCAAGGAGTTCACCCGTGAAGTTGAGTTGCCCAGGTTTGATGCCATCCAGGTTGACAACCGGCACAACGCCCCCGATCACCAGAGGAAACTGGCTCGGCCCTGCGGCTTGAAGTTCGTCGGGCGGCAACGGCTTGTCGGAGGCCCCGAAGGTCACCACGCGCTCCTTGATCTGCCTGATGCCACCGCCTGAACCAATGGCCTGGTAACTCACTTTGGCGCCGGTCTTGGTGTTGTAGCTGGCGGCCCAACTCAGCATGATCGGGTGGACGAAGGTCGAACCCGAACCGTTGATGTCTGTAGCCTGCGCCAGCGGTGCCCATAACGAGGCTGTCAGGGCCAGCACGGCGGCTTTCGAGGTTAGATAGAGTAGAGAAGAACTTTTTTGCATGGCAGTGGCTTTCGTTGTGGTCGTCACTGGGGTTTAGTCAGGCTGGCCCTCTGCTGGCGAGTGCGCGCAGTCGCCCGTGCAGAGCGATGAAAAGACGGTTGCGCACATCGAGGCGTCACCGTTGCAGCAATCGGCAAGCAGGTATTCCAGAAGCCATCGCATGCCTGCCAAGTCGGCGCGGTAGATGACGGTTCGCCCCTGCCGGGTGCTGGTCACGAGCTGTGCCCGGGACAGGATGGCCAAGTGGCCTGAGGTCGTGTTCTGAGGGCATTGCATTGCGAGAGCGATCTCGCCGACGGTCCTGCCGCAGGGTTCGTGGCTGACCAGGAACTTGAAGATCGCTAAGCGAGTTTGCTGACCCAATGCCGCCAGCGCACCGAGGGCACGCTGCCCCGACGCTCCGAGCGATTCAGAGGGCGCGGCGGTAGGCAGGGCGGCTTCATTCATGGCGGCACCTAGATGTCGATATATCGGGATAGCTGGACATGTTGACACTTTGGAGGGAAAATGTGACAGGGGTATGACAGAGCCGTCGCGGCGCTAGCGGTAAGCCCACGGCTCGGCGGATGTCCGCCCCAACGAGGCCGCGCAACGGTACTTCGTGGCATGTGTCAATGAGCCGCTGCGCAGTTGCGGTGTCGAGTTGCGCGAGACCGGCTCGGAAGGCGGCTATCCGCCTATTGCCTCATCGTCTTCGTCGCGCTCGGCCTGCCGTCGGTGCGGACGCGGGGCGAATGCATCTGCGCACCATCCGGGATGGTTCTCATCCGATACGGATGCGATGCTTCGGCACCCATGCGGCTCCCTTCGATCAGATGGATCGATCACATCAATGGGGAGAGAGCATGAACTTACGCCATCTTCGCTGCTTGATCGCCGTGGCCGAGGAACTGCATTTCGGCCGAGCTGCTCGGCGCCTGCACATCGAACAATCTCCACTGTCGCGCACGATCCGCCAAATGGAGGCGAACCTAGGGGTGTCACTGCTCGACCGCTCGCCACGCCGTGTTCGTCTCACGCCGGCGGGACAGGTCTTCCTGGAGGATGCCCGGCGCGTGCTGGTGGCCTTTGAACAAGCTCAGACCAAGGCGCGCGCCGCGGCAAACCATCGGAACACGCTACGCATCGCGCTATCGGGCGACGTTGGGCAGGCCCGCTTGTCGGCGTTGCTTGCGCTTTGCCGGGAGGAGGCGCCACGGGTCGGCATTCGGATATTTGAAGCGCCATTGGCGCAGTTGGTGGGCGGGCTGCGCAGCGATTTGTATGACGCGGGTCTTGCATTGGCTGGTGAAGTGGATTCTGGCGTCATCGCCATGCCGGTGTGGCGAGACCCGCTGGTGGTAGCTCTGCCCGCCCGGCATCCGCTGCTGGCTTTCAAGGAAGTGCCGCTGAAAGAGGTGGTGAACTATCCGCTGGTACTGTGCAATCCCCAACTCTGCGAAGGTTGCAGCCAGCAATGCGAACTGCTGCTCCGCACGGTGGATGCGCAGCCGACGGTGGCCGAGTACGTCAGCACCCATTCCTTGATGCTGGCCCTCGTGGCCGCCGGCTACGGCGTGGGCTTTTCGAGCGCGGCGCATTTGGCTGGTTGCCATCAGGCCGATGTGGTGGTGCGTCCGTTGGCCGAGGAAACCGCCTCACTGACAACCTATCTGCTACGGCCTGAAGGCGAAATCATGGAGCCGCTGCGGCAGTTCATCGACCGCGTTGAACGTGTCGGACGCCCGCAAGGCGCCGATCAACGCCCGATGTGACGCGAGGATTTTGAACGGCGCGATTCCTTTTCGGTCTGGCCCGTGACCCGAATTGCATCGGCGACCGACCTTCTGCGTCACCGGCATGTGTGGCGAATCGGACCTATGTGCCCGGCATCAAGCAAGGCGCTCTCAAGCTGCATAGGTCACTGCAGTGACGCAGAACGCATGAGCCTGTGCTGGATGCAAAGCGGCTCAGCCGGAAGACGCATTGGCGCTTTACCCAAACCGTTTACCTACGAAAACTTTGCCCTGGTTTTCCGGTAAAGCGCGGCATCCTTTCCTGATCGAATTTGGGTGCGCGATTTTCAAACCGTTGCGCCGGTAACAAGATTTTTCACGGGTGCATTATGGTGGAGGCGTGGCGGGCACCGCAAGGAGTGTTTGTCCGCGCGCAACGCTCGGCGATATCGCCGAACCCAACGTCTATCACGATGCCGACCGGCCCGCGCTTCATCGGGTTCTTTGGGCAATCGCTGCGCTCATATGGGTCGCGCGCGCTTGCCATGTGTCGATCCGACGAGGGGAAGAGCGCGATATGCCGAAATCGAGCAGCCACGCCTTTGGCGCGAAGACATACTACCGCCCGATCGAGGCGGCCATCCGTTGGTGCGGTCTCCTGCGCTTCGAGCAGCGCATCTTGGAAGCGCTGGGGCAGCATGCTATGCCAGAGCCCGGCGAATTTCCGCGCTGGCCGCTGCTGCGCCTGTATGCCGAGCGTATTTTCGACGCGCTGACGCATGGCGAACTGCCCGGCGGCAAGGCCGGCATCGTGCTGGGCTCACAGCGGCCGGCGCTCGATGACCCGGAGTTGACCGTGCGCCATGTGGATCTGAAAGCATGGATGTCGCAGTTCTACCCCGGCGATCGGCCGGGGTTCTTGTTTGACGGCATCGAACGCGCGGTGCACCCAGCGGTGAGCGTGGACACGCTCAACATCCTGCTGGCCGATCGCGAAGCGACGAAGACGCGACTTGCCGAACTCGCCCAGGTGCATGAAACGCTGCGTACCGCGCACGAAGCCCTGGCGAAGGAACATGCCACGCGCGCGACCGACGACGAACAGTCGCGCGAGCTTGGCCTGCGCAGCGAGACGACTTACCTCAACATCATCGGTGGGCTGCTGACGCTGCTGCTGGGCAATTCGCCGTCAGGCGCGGCCTATTCGTCGTTCCGCAGCATGGATGCCGTGGTCAGCGCGCTGCTCGCACACCACGAAGGGCGGCCGGGTCTCAGCGAGCGGACGCTGTGGAGCAAGCTCGCGCAGGCGCGGCGCCACCTGGAGACGTCGCGCTGACGACGCGGCCAGCATGATGCCGATGCTGTGCACTGCAATTGCAGTCGCGGCTTCTGCAATTGCAGTGATTTCGACGACCGCGGTGTATTGAATACGAGGCACTTTCCGAACAGCGCCAGTGAGCGTCAAGGAGTGTCTCTCATGTCTTCGCAGATCACCGCGCCGGCCGCGCAGACCGAGCATCGCATCCTGCGCCGCGCCGAAGTCGAGGCCAAGACCGGCTTCAAGCGCGCGCATATCTACAGCCTGATGAAGGAAGGCAAGTTTCCCAAGGCGCTGCGCCTGGGCGTGCGCGCCGTGGGCTGGGACTCGATGGAGGTCGAGCAGTGGATTGCCGATCGCCTCAACGAGCGCGCCTGACGCTTTTCCTCGGTACATGCCATTCAACCGGGAGAAGCCCATGCAGGTGGTGTCCATCATTTCGACCAAGGGCGGCGTGGGCAAGACCACGACGGCGGCCAACCTGGGCGGCTTCGCGGCCGACGCCGGGCTGCGCGTGCTGCTGCTGGACCTGGACGTGCAGCCCACGCTGTCGAGCTACTTCACGCTGGCCGAACGCGCGCCGGCCGGCATCTACGAGATGCTGGCGTACAACGAGCAGCGCGCCGAGCAACTGGTGTCGCGCACCGCCATCGTCGGCTTGGACCTGGTGCTGTCGAACGACGACCGGGGCGAGCTGAACACGCTGCTGTTGCACGCACCGGACGGCAGATTGCGGCTGCGCCACCTGCTGCCGACGCTGGCGCCGCGCTACGACCTGCTGCTGATCGACACCCAGGGCGCGCGCAGCGTCCTGCTGGAAATGGCGGTGCTGGCCTCGGACCTGGCGCTGTCCCCGGTGACGCCGGAAATCCTCGCGGCCCGCGAGCTGCGCCGCGGCACCTTGCAGCTCATCGAGGACATCGCACCGTACCGTCATCTGGGCATCGAGCCGCCACCGCTGCACCTGCTCATCAACCGCGTGCATCCGGTGTCATCGAACGCGCGGCTGATCCAGCAGGCATTGCGACAGGTGTTCCAGGGTCACGTCGGCGTGCGTGTGCTGGATACCGACGTGCCGGCGATCGAGGCGTATCCACGTGCGGCGACGCGCGGCCTGCCGGTGCATCGGGTGGAGTACCGCCAGCCGGCGGGCCGCTCGGCACCGGCTGCGCTGGACACCATGCGCGCCCTCGCTGGCGAGCTGTTCCCCGAGTGGAAAGAGCGCTTCGCGCTCGTCACCGGCCGAGGGAACGCGGGAGGGGCCGGCCATGGCCAGCGCGCATGAACTGGCGCGCGGCCACAAGCGGCTGCGAGCGCTGATCGAGTTCGCCCTGGGTGAGGGCTGGAAGGTGGTGCGCACCCGAGGCGGACACCTTCTGTTCACGAAGCTGGGCTGCGCGCCGATCTACACCAGCTCGACGGCGAGCGACCACCGTGCGGAGCGCAATGCCCTTGCGCAGCTTCGCCGCGCCGACCGCCAGGCGCAGGTAGCCGAGGCATCGCCGCAGGAGCGCGGCCATGGCTGACATGACGCCGGATGACATGGCCGCCAAGCTGCTGGCCTCGGGCTTCGAGCGCAGCGGCCCTTCGGCCGCAGCCTTGACCGACCCGATCGCCGACACGCCGATGGTGGTGACGCTGGACCAGTTGCGCCCGTATGACCACGACCCGCGCGTGACGCGCAACCCGGCCTACGAAGACATCAAGGCCTCCATCCGCGAGCGCGGGCTGGATGCGTCACCCGCGATCACGCGCCGGCCCGGCGAGCTGCACTACATCATCCGCAACGGCGGCAACACGCGCCTGGCGATCTTGCGCGAGTTGTGGAGCGAGACGAAGGACGAACGCTTCTTCCGCATCCCCTGCCTGTTCCGTCCCTGGCCGCAGCGCGGCGAGGTAGTGATGCTGACCGGCCACCTGGCCGAGAACGAGCTGCGCGGGGGCTTGAGCTTCATTGAGAGAGCCCTGGGTGTGGAGAAGGCGCGCGAGTTCTACGAGCAGGAAATGGGACGGGACAGCGGCCAGCCACTGTCGCAGAGCGAGCTGGCACGCCGGCTCACGGCCGATGGCTTTCCGCTGCCGCAGTCGCACATCAGCCGCATGCAGGACGCGGTTCACTACCTGCTGCCGGCGATTCCGAACTTGCTGTACGGCGGGCTCGGCCGGCACCAGGTCGAACGGCTGGCGGTGTTGCGCAAGGCCTGCGAACGCACTTGGGAACGCCGTGCGCTGGGCCGCAGTCTGTTGGTGGACTTCGCCACGCTGTTCCAGGACGTGCTCGCGCAGTTCGACGCGCAGCCCGACAACTTCTCGCCGCAGCGCGTGCAGGACGAGCTGGTCGGCCAGATGGTCGAACTGCTGGAAGCGGACTACGACACGCTGGCCCTGGAGATCGACGACACGGAGAGCCGACAGCGCGCGCTGACCAGTGATCCAGCGCCGCCAGCGGCACGACCTGCGGCGCCGACCGCACCTGCGCCCGAGCCGCAGCGGTCTTCGTCGCCGCCATCGACGCCGGCTCCGTCAGTGCAGCCAGCAGCACCTTCTCCTTCCACATCGTCGGGCGTCGGTCTGGTTGTACCCGCCGTCGGCACCGAAGGTATGCATCAGGACGGGCAACGCGACGAGCGCCTGCAAGGCCACATCGTCTCCCCTGCACCGACCACCGAGCGCCTGCAATCCATACAGCGCATGGTCGCCGACCAGATGGGCGACAAGCTGCCCGACTTCGATGTCGACGCGCTGCGCGCCATTCCCGTACAGGCAGGCGGGCTCTATCCAATCTCGGACGTCTGGTACATCGAGCCCGGCCTGGACGTGCCGGATCGGCTGCGCGTGCACATTGCGCAGTTCGCGCGCGAGATCGCCGAAGAGGCCGGCGTGGCCGAGCAGGTCGAGTCCAGCGACGGCGGCATCGGCTTTGCCTGCGTCGCGCCGCCGGCAGCGCGCGCGATGCCACCGTTCGCGCGGGCCGTGCTGACGCTGCTGCAGGCGCTGTGCGCCGCCCGTGTCGCAGCCGGGCTCGACCGCGCCCGGCTCGCCGATGATCTGGCGCCCTTGCTGTACGGCTCAGGCGCCTATCCGCGCCTGAGCGATGCCGGGCTGGTAAAGCTGTTTCGGCTGCTGCGCCTGGCACGGCGGCTTGTGGATCTGGAATCCGGTGCGGGCGCCAGCGCCGCGCCCGGCCATGGCGCCTGAGCGGAGACCAGCCATGTCCGCACCGCACCCGCTCAACCAGGCCGTGATCGCGCAGGCGCTGCACGACCTGCGCAACGGGCAACTGCGACGCTGCAAGGCCATGGGCTTCGGCGAGGAAGAACTCGATGCGCTGAAGCATCCCGAACTCGTGAGCATGCTGGTCAATGCCACCGTCTCGTGGTGCTCGGTGTCGGTGAACCGCGAAGTGCTCAAGCGATTGCTGAGCCAGGTGCACGACGTGGAGCGGGAGATTGCCACGGTCGACCGCATGCTGCGCCTGGGCGCCAGCACGGAGATGGTCAGCCGCTTCTACGGCTTGACGCACCAGGAGGTCGCGTTGCGGCGCGACATCCTCGGCCTGCCCAAGCGCAAGGGGCGGCATCCGGTGCTGGATGAAGCACAAGACACCGCCCTGTGGAAGCAGTGGAAGGCCGGCGTCACGGAGCGCGGCATCGCGCTGGACGACGAGGTGGCGATGCTGGCGCTGACCATGGACCTGGCCGAGACCTTAAACCTGCCGATGTCGGTGATCTGGTCGGCGATACGCAACTGGATCGACCAGGGGCTGGTGTAGGCCATGGCGACCGGCGGCGCACCCCGGCGCGATGGCCCCGTGGCGCTGTCGGCACTGTTCGACGACGCGCTGCGGGAACTGGTGCCACCGGCACCACCGGCACCACCGGCACCGCCTGCGCAGCGCGGCGCTGCTCCTGCGGCGCCGGCCGCGCCGGCCAGCGACGGCTTCCTCTACAGCGGCAACCGGCATGAGAGCGTGCCGCGCGCGCTGTTCCTCGACCGACGCCTGACGCCGCTGGAGCGCAACGCCTGGCAGGTGTTCCGCCTGCAGCTCCAGAGCGACGGCGTGACGGCGTTCCCGACCTACGACCAGCTCCGGCCTTATCTCGCCTCGATGCCTTGCGCGGCGCAGGCCTCGCATGAGACCGTGGCGCGCGCCCTGACGCTGCTGCGGCTGACGCGCTGGCTGAGCCTGGTGCGACGGCGCCGCGACCCGAAGACTGGGCGCATCCTCGGCAACCTCTACGTGCTGCACGACGAACCGCTGACGCCCTTCGAGGCGATGCAGCTCGACCCCGACTACCTCGGCCTGGTCAGCCAGGCGCTGACCCATGCCGCCAAGGCGGTGCAGATCGTCGGCATGAACACTCTGCGCGAGATCGCCGAAGACCCGATGCTCAACGGCCGCACGCTGCCCACGCGGCTGCAGGTGCTGGCACAGCGCATGGCCCGCAACGAATGGGCGGATGCGAGTTATCCACAAGCGCCTGTGGATCACGAATCCGAAGAAGGCCAGGACGGCCTGCTTCGGAATCTCGATGGCCCGTCTTCGGATTCCGAAGCAGGGCTGAAACCCGCGCCAGACGGCTCACTTCGGAATCCGAAGGAGGACCGTACTGTACGTATGGATCGTATAAATCAAGTACGTACAGTACCGCGCGCGAAGGCGTTGCAGCACCTGCGCCTGCCCGAGCGCCTGCTGCGCTTGAAGGACGAGCAGCAGAGCGGTGCGATGGTGGCCTTGCAGCAGGTGGACGAGTCGCTGCGGCAGGCAGTGCTGGACGAATGGGATGCGCGCTGCCGCAACAGCGCGGTGCGCAACCCGGCCGGCTACCTGTTCGGCATCATCCAGAAGGCGATCCGTGGCGAGTTCAAAGCCTGGGCCGGCGAAGGCGGTTCGCCATCGACGACGCCTGCGCCGCCGCCACGGCCACCCGCACCGGCTCCTTCTGCATCGCCACCACCCGCACCGAATGGCCCCGGCCGTGAGGCAGCGCGGGCTTACCTGGCAAAACTGCGTTCGACGTTGGGCGACTCCTGAACAGCTATCCCCAGGGGATAGCTGGGACACGAAGCCTTCCAGCCATGGGCTTCGGTTTTGTCATGCATCGCATGGTCGCAGCCCGGCGCGGACCTATCCCCAGGGGATAGACGGAACACGCGGCCTTCCCGAACGACAACCGGGAGCGCACCCGCTGCGGTTTGTTGACTGACGCCCTTCCGGGCGATACCGATGCTGGCGGCTCGTTCCCTTACCGCGAGTCGTCACCATGGCCAACGAATCCCAGCAGCCCCTGCAGTTGAATCTCGGATCGCTGCGCAGCGCGATGTCGCTGACGCTGCACACCCACCACGCTTCACGCATTTGGCATGGCCGAGCGCCCGCCGAGGGCCGGCCCGGGATCATTGGCCTCAACGGCTACATCAGCGTGATGAACAAGATGAAGCGCGGCGCCGAGCAGGACGATCCCTACTCGGATTTCTGGATGCTGCGCATCGAGGACAAGCTGACGCAGACCAAGGCCAGCTTGCAGGCGCTGCGCGAGCAGGTGGACCAGGCGCTGGCCGACGTGCCGCCCGCGCTGACGCTGGGCGAGAACATGAACGTGCAGCCGGTGAAGCTGCCGCTGTTCGTCAATGCGCAGCTCGGCTTCATGGCGGTGTACCTGCTGGCCGACTACGACGACCTGGCGCGCAAACTGATCCTCGCCCACCACACCGCGCTGATCGACCGCAGCACGTTGGAACGCTGGCTCAACGACGGTGCGCATGCGCTGCGCAGCCTGTTCTCGCTGGCACAGCAGTACCGCTACTCCGGCGCGACGCGCGACGACTTCGCCTCGAAGAACGCGGTGGCGCGGGCGGCGCTGGAGAAGTTCGGCGAGCTGCCGCAGGACGTGCTCGAAGGCACGCGCCGCTCGCGCTTTGCGCCACCGATCGCGCGGCGGGCAAGCAAGCCTGGCGTAGCCGCAGATGCCGCACCCAGCGCTGGCGCAGCCGACGTGGCGGACGACGACCATGGCAGCGAAGGCACCAAGGCATGACGGCACCGTCGTCCACTGGCCAACCGCTGCGCTTCCTGCCGCTGGAACAGGCGGACTTCCAGCGTCTGGAACACGGTCCCTACCTAAAAGGCCTTTTACAGCCTTTTAAGGGTAAGGGGAGTCTGGAGGCCTGGGCCAACCAGTGCACGGCGCTGCGCGACGACTTGATCGGCCTGGCGCAGCGGCGCGTGCTGCAACAGGCGCGGGCCTACCCGTTCTCGTTGCTCGACGTGCAACTGGCCCAGCAGACCACTGGCGCAGGCACGACCTTTCTGCGCTGGCGCAACCACGACCGTTCCTCGATGGGCGTGGCGCTGTGGGAATCACTGCTGGACCGCCCGGCGACACCGGCCTCGCTGATCGACGACCTGTACGCGATGGAGCTGCAGCGCATCGCTTTGAACATGCAGATCAGCCTCCTTCACACGCTGGGCCGCCAGGCCCAGGAGTGCGCCAGCAAGGCCGCGCAGGCCGAAGCGGCTTACCTGCGGCGTGTCCACGGGCATGCCGCGTCCGTTCCATCCACCACCCCCAAGGAGTCACCATGAGCACGCACTTCGTCGGCGAGGGCAACATCGGTTCTGCGCCGGACTACCGCGAATTCCCGAACGGCAACGACGAGCCGCGCCGGCTGCTGCGCCTGAACGTCTACTTCGACAACCCGATCCCGAAGAAGGACGGCGAGTACGAGGACCGCGGCGGCTTCTGGGCGCCGGTGGAGCTGTGGCACCGCGACGCGGACCACTGGCAGACGCTGTACCAGAAGGGCATGCGGGTGCTGGTCGAGGGCCGCACGGTCAAGGACGAGTGGGAAGACGCTGACGATAACGAGCGCACGACCTTCAAGATCGAGGCCCGCCGCGTGGGCATCCTGCCGTACCGCATCCAGGCCGTGACCCTCAGCGCCAGGACGTCGGAACCCGAGGCGGCAGTACCGCCGCCGAAGGAGACCAAGGGGACGAAGGCGCCGAAGGAAACCAAGGCCAAGGGCTGATTCCCCGCAGGGGGCGGCTGTAGCAACCGTCAGACGCCCGCCATGCACCAGCTATCCCCAGGGGATAGCGCCAGGGTGATCCACGGGGTTCCAGCCGCCCTCCCGAAACGACGCTCCCGCTGCGCCAACCGTTGCGGCTTCGCGCATGCCGCTGCGGCAACGCATCACCTGCCGATCACAAAGCGGTGTCTGCGCCGATCGGCTTCCTTGCTGCCGTCATCCGCTGGCCCGGCCAAGCTGGGGCCATCCGATGAACCGCACACTTCCAAGGAGGCTTCATGCGCGTGTTCCTGTGCGAGAAGCCGTCCCAGGGCAAGGACATCGCCCGTGTGCTGGGCGCCGGACAACGCGGCAACGGCTGCTACAGCGGTGCCGGTGTCGTCGTGACCTGGTGCATCGGTCATCTGGTCGAGGCGGTTCCGCCCGAAGGCTACGGCGAGCAGTACAAGCGCTGGGCCATCGAGCAACTGCCCATTCTTCCCGAGCGCTGGCGTGTCGAGCCCAAGGCGGCGACCGCGGCGCAGTTCAAGGTCGTGCAGCAGCTCGTCGCCAAAGCGGGCGAACTGGTGATCGCGACCGACGCCGACCGAGAGGGCGAGATGATCGCCCGCGAGATCATCGAGCTGTGCGGCTACCGTGGCCCGATCCAGCGGCTGTGGCTGTCGGCACTCAACGATGCGTCCATCCGCAAGGCCCTGGGCGCGCTGAAGCCCTCGGCCGAAACGCTGCCGCTGTACTTCTCCGCGCTCGCGCGATCGCGTGCCGACTGGCTGATCGGGATGAACCTGAGCCGGCTGTTCACGCTGCTGGGCCGGCAGGCCGGCTACAGCGGCGTGCTGTCGGTCGGGCGGGTGCAGACGCCGACGCTCAAGCTGGTGGTGGACCGTGATCGCGAGATCGCGCGCTTTGTCTCCGTGCCGTTCTGGGCCATCGAGGTGGCGCTGTCGCATGCGGGCCAGTCCTTTGTCGCAAGCTGGATGCCACCGCAGGGCAGCATCGACGACACCGGCCGCTGCTTGCAGCAGGCGGTGGCGCAGCAGGCCGTGGAACGGCTGCGCGCGGCCGGCGCCGCCCAGGTGCTATCGGTGGAGACCGAGCGCGTGCGCGAAGGCCCGCCGCTGCCGTTCGACCTCGGCACCTTGCAGGAGGTGTGCTCCAAGCAGTTGGGCCTCGACGTGCAGGAGACGCTGGACATTGCCCAGGCGCTGTACGAGACGCACAAGGCGACGACCTATCCGCGCTCGGATTCGGGCTACCTGCCCGAAAGCATGCTGGCCGAGGTGCCGGCCGTCCTCGACAGCCTGGTCAAGACCGATCCCAGCCTGCGGCCGCTGATCGACCGTCTGGATCGCCAGCAGCGTTCGCGGGCCTGGAACGACGGCAAGGTCACGGCGCACCACGGCATCATTCCGACGCTGGAGCCGGCCAACCTCTCGGCGATGAGCGAGAAGGAGCTGGCTGTCTACAGGCTGATCCGCGCCCATTACCTCGCGCAATTCCTGCCGCATCACGAGTTCGACCGGACGGTGGCGCAGCTCGCGTGCGGCGGGCAGTCGCTGGTGGCGGTCGGCAAGCAGATCGCGGTGGCTGGATGGCGCCAGGTACTGGCGGCGCCGGAGCCCGAGGACGGTGACGGCGAGGACGCACAGCGCGGCCAGGTGCTGCCGACGCTGCGCGCTGGAGCAGCCTGCCAGGTCGGCCAGGTCGAACTGAAGGCGTTGAAGACGCTGCCACCCAAGCCCTACACGCAGGGGGAGTTAGTCAAAGCCATGAAGGGCGTCGCCAAGCTCGTGACCGACCCGCGCCTGAAGCAGAAGCTCAAGGACACCACGGGCATCGGCACCGAGGCCACCCGCGCCAACATCATCAGCGGGCTGCTGGCCCGCGGCTATCTCTTGAAGAAGGGCCGCGCCATCCGAGCATCGGATGCGGCTTTTACGTTGATCGACGCCGTGCCGGCGGCCATCGCCGACCCCGGCACGACGGCGGTATGGGAGCAGGCGCTGGACATGATCGAGGCCGGCCAGATGACGCTGGACACCTTCATCGCCAAGCAATCGAGCTGGGTCGCCCAGCTCGTGCAGCAGTACCGCGGCGCCACGCTCGACCTCAAGCTGCCGCCCGCGCCGAGCTGCCCACAGTGCGGCGCACCGATGCGCCAGCGCACCGGCAAGAGCGGCGCGTTCTGGTCTTGCAGCCGCTACCCGGACTGCAAGGGCACGCTGCCGGTCGAAGATGCTGCGGCAGGCAAGCGCGGCGCATCCGGCCGCACATCCAGCACGCAGCGTCGGCGCCCCAAGGCGAACTGACGCCCACGTCTCCCTCTGCCACGCCGGCTGCTGCCGACGGCGGGGCAAACCTCCCGCGCCGCGCGGGACTCCCCAGCGCGCGTTCCCTTCTGCAACGGTGTGCGCGTCCTGCTGGCCCGAGACGGCCGCAGGGCGAGAAGGTCATTGCTCCATCGAATCGCGCTCGACGCGGTTCCGCTGATCGAGGTGTTCGCGTCCATCCGCGAGCGGTCTCCTGACGCCTTGGCCCGCAAGGCTGCGAGGTGCCAGGAGACCGCTTGCGGTCGACGGTATTCGGTGCCGGTGCCCGCCGGTGAAAAAACGGGTTCCCTTTGTGTGTGGATACACGCCAGAGGATGCCGGCCCCAGCCACGAAACGGGCCGGGTGAGATTGCTGACGCAGCGAATGGCTTTGACGACGGCCTGGCCTGCTTGCAGCCCACAGGTGGATTGATTCCTCTCAGCCGAAGCCTTGCGGGGCTTCGGCGTTTGTTCCGTCTACAGGCTTATCCTCGATCCAGCATCTCGGTGTCAAATCGCGCTTTGCCGTACTCGCTGCGACAGCGCCTCGGCGCTTTCCTTGCGCTCGCTGTACCGATCCACCAAGTACGGCGCCACGTCGCGGGTCAGCAACGTGAACTTCATCAGTTCTTCCATCACGTCCACCACGCGGTCATAGTAGGCTGAGGGCTTCATGCGCCCGGCCTCGTCGAACTCCTGATATGCCTTGGCGACCGAGGACTGGTTCGGGATGGTCAGCATCCGCATCCAGCGGCCCAGCACGCGCATCTGGTTGACGGCGTTAAACGACTGCGAGCCGCCCGACACCTGCATTACCGCCAGCGTCTTGCCCTGCGTCGGGCGCACCGCACCGGACGACAGCGGAATCCAGTCGATCTGCGTTTTCATCAGGCCCGTCATCGCGCCGTGACGCTCCGGCGAACTCCACACCATGCCTTCGGCCCACTGCGCCAGTTCGCGCAGTTCCTTGACCTTGGGATGATCTTCGCTGGCATCGTCCACCAGCGGCAGGCCCGACGGATTGAACATGCGCGTCTCACCACCCAACGCCCGGAGAATACGAGCCGCTTCTTCGGCTGCCAAGCGGCTAAACGAGCGTTCGCGCAGTGAGCCGTAGAGCAGTAGGAAGCGCGGCGCCTGCAGCACCCTTGTTGGAGCGAATAGCCGCTCCGCGTCGGGCCGCTGGAACAGCGCCGCGTCGAGGTTCGGCAGGTCGAGGCGCGATTCAGACACGACGCCCCTCCGCATCCACCACCGGCTCGCCGTCTTCCTTGTTGAACGCGCCACGCTGCGGCTGCGGCAGCAGGTCGAGCACGGCTTCCGACGGCCGACATAGGCGCGTGCCCAGTGGCGTGACCACGATGGGCCGGTTGATGAGGATGGGATGCTGAAGCATGAAGTCGATCAGTTGCTCGTCGCTCCATTTCAGGTCGCTCAAGTTCAGTTCGGCATAGGGCGTGCCTTTCTCGCGCAGTACCGCACGCACCGGCACGCCCATCGCCGCGATCAGCGCCTTGAGCGTGTCGCGATCGGGCGGCGTTTTCAGGTATTCGATGACGGTCGGTTCTTCGCCACTGTTGCGGATCAAGCCCAGCACGTTGCGCGACGTGCCGCAGGCGGGGTTGTGGTAGATCGTGATTTGGCTCATGTCGAGGTGCCTTGATTCGAGAGAAGAACGGCCTGCTGACGCAGGTGCGTGATCGCGTAGCGGAACAGGATCGCGCCTGCCGCACTGATGCCGGCCAGGGCCAGCAGCGTGCCGGGATAGCCGTTGCCAGCGGCATACAGCAGCGAGGCGACAAAGGGGCCGGCGGCCACGGCGATCTGCACGGGCGTCGCCATCGCGCCGCTGATGGCGCCGTAGGCGGCGCGTCCATACAGCTCGGCGGGTAAGGCGCCGCGCACGATCGTCATGACGCCGTTCCCGATGCCGTACAGCGCTGCGAACACCATATACATCGGCAGCCATTGCCCGGAGCCGAATAGCAGGAGCAGCGACAGCGGCAGCAAGCTGATCGCGGCCATGCCGACCTGGCGCGTGCTGGCCCGTTTGCCGACCGTGGTTTCGAGCACGCGGCCGAGCACCTGCATCGGCCCTACCAGCGCACCGACCCAGGCCGCGTGCGCCGCAGAGATGCCATGCGTCTGCAAGATCGGAATCATGTGCAGCGACATTGCCGCGAACACCAGCGCATTGAGCGTGATGGCCGTCGTGACCAGATAGAACACCGGCTCGCGCACGACTGCCGCGAGGCTGCGGGATGGGCTGTCCGTGCGCGCCGGTGTTGCGCTGTGTGCGACGGCGCTCGCCTTAGGCAAGCTGGCATGGATGGGAAGGCAGATCAGCAGGTTCGCGGCGGCATAGATCAGCCACGTCTCGCGCCAGCCAAGGTGCTGCAACAGGAACTGCGTCAGCGGCCAGAACACCGTGCTGGCGAAACCGCCGAACAGTGTCAGGTGCGTGATCGCCCGGCGGTAGTCACTGCCGAAAACCTGCGTGACGACAGCGAATGCCGGCTGGTACAGGATTGCGCTCATGGCAACGCCGAGGCCGGCCCACACGAGGTACAGCCCCACCACGCCTTGTACCCGTGACAGGCAGGCGAGCATGACGGCTGCGAGCAATGCCCCGCCGCCCATCAGGAGGCGTCCACCGATACGGTCGATGATGCTGCCGGCCGAAGTGGACAGCAGCCCCGAGATCAGCAGCGCCACCGAGTAAGCACCGACGATGACGGGCTTGGACAGGCCGAGTTTGTCCTGCATCGGCTGCATCAGCACGCCGTAGGCGTAGAACATCGACCCCCACGCGACGATCTGCGTCAGGCCGAGTGCGGGAATCAGCCAGCCACGCGGGCGCAGAATCGTGTTGCCCATGACTACGCTTGGCGCTCGTACCAGCCGCGCGAACGGTTGACCACGCGCACCACCAGCAGCATCACTGGCACTTCGATCAGCACGCCGACCACGGTGGCCAGCGCCGCGCCGGAGTGAAATCCAAACAGGCTGATGGCAGCGGCCACGGCCAGCTCGAAGAAGTTGGAGGCTCCAATCAGGGCCGAAGGACACGCGACGTTGTGTTTCTCACCAACCAAGCGGTTGAGCAAGTACGCCAAGGCCGAGTTAAAGAACACCTGAATCAAGATCGGCACGGCCAGCAGCGCGATGATCAGCGGCTGTTTCAGGATGGCCTCGCCTTGAAAGGCGAAGAGCAGAACGAGTGTCGCCAACAGGGCCGTGATCGACCACGGGCCGATTTTCGCCATCGTGGCCTCGAAGACATCCGGGCCTTTGGCCAAAAGCTGCTTGCGCAAGAGCTGGGCCAAGATGACGGGAATCACGATGTACAGCACGACGGACGTGATCAACGTGTCCCAAGGCACTGTGATGGCCGAGATACCCAGCAGGAGGCCAACCAGAGGCGCAAAGGCTACCACCATGATGCTGTCGTTCAGAGCGACCTGCGACAACGTGAACAGTGGATCGCCATTGGTCAGCCTGCTCCACACGAACACCATTGCCGTGCATGGTGCAGCGGCAAGTAGGATCAGCCCGGCGATGTAGCTATCGAGCTGGTCAGCGGGGAGCATGGGCGCAAACAGGTTGCGAATGAAGAACCATCCGAGGAACGCCATCGAGAACGGCTTGACCAGCCAGTTGACGAACAGCGTGACCCCAATCCCCCGGACGTGTTGGCGTACTTCGTGAAGTGCGCCGAAGTCCACCTTGACCAGCATCGGGATGATCATCACCCAGATCAGCAGGCCCACCGGGAGATTCACCTGCGCGATCTCCATGCGGCCGATGGACTGGAACGCTGCCGGGAAAAATTGTCCGAGGGCAATGCCAATGACGATGCAGAGGAATACCCAGACGGTCAGGTAGCGCTCAAAGACGCTCATCGGCGGGCTTGCCGACCCTTTCTGTGCGGTTTCACATTGAGCTGACAAAGCATTTCCCCCTTTAAGCGTCACGCTGCTGTCCCAGCTCGCGGAGCTTGGTTTGCAGCGACATGCGGTCGATCTTTTCGATAGGTAGGTTCATGAAAAGCCGGATTCGATTGGCGATCTGGAACTGCACGTTGGAGAACGCACGGAGCTGCTTTTCCCGGTCGCCTTCGATTTTGGTGGGGTCAGCAAATCCCCAGTGCGCCGTGATGGGCTGGCCGGGCCACGCCGGGCAGGCTTCACCTGCTGCCTGATCGCACACGGTCATGATGAAGTCCATATGCGGGGCATCCGGCTCTGCGAACTCCGTCCAGCTCTTGCTGCGCAGTCCACCCAAGTCGTAGCATTGCTCCGACAGCACTTCCAAGGTCATCGGATGAACCTCACCGCGAGGATGACTTCCCGCGCTGTACGCCTTGAAGCGCTCCCGCCCAAGGTGGTTCATGATGACTTCCGCCATGATGCTGCGGGCAGAGTTTCCGGTGCAGATGAACAGCACGTTGTAGATTTTGTTTTCCATGTCAGGCTTCCTCGGTGATGTGGTGTGCCAAGTCGCGCAGCCGATCCACGCCGACTGGCTCGTTCTTCAAGAGGGGCACAACTGCAAAGCGCTTGGCATGGCTTGCTGCTACCGAGTCGATTTCCCGCAGTTCGTTGAAGGCGCGTTGGTGCAGCAGTAAAGAGTTAGGACGAGCGGCTGCGACGCTGTTGTTGACGATCCATGCCCACGGCTCGATGCCCGCTCGGCGCAGGTCGGATTGCAGGTTTGCAGCTTCCAAGACAGGGGTGGTTTCGGCCAGTGTGGCGATAAGCACCTTGGTCTGTTTCGGGTCTTGCAACTGCATCATCGGCGTCGTGTAGTGCAGGCCCGTGTTGCCCATCTGCCGGGTCACTTCTCGGTGATACGCGCCAGTGGCATCCAGCAGCAGCAGCGTGTGCCCGGTGGGTGCGGTATCCATCACCACGAACTTCTTGCCGGCCTCTCGAATGATGCGAGAGAAGGCTTGAAAGACCGCGATCTCCTCCGTGCAAGGGGATCGCAAGTCCTCTTCCAATAGTGCGCGCCCTTCGGCGTCGAGCTGCGCCCCCTTGGTATCCAGTACGTGCTTGCGATAGCGCTCCGTTTCCTCGTGAGGGTCAATGCGGCTGACCGTCAGGTTAGACAGTGAGCCTTCCAAAGTCTCTGACAGATGGGCGGCCGGATCGGAGGTCGTCAGATGCACGGGCAATCCTCGGTGAGCCAGCTCCACGGCGACGGCGGCCGCCAAGGTGGTTTTGCCGACACCGCCCTTGCCCATGAGCATGACCAAGCCATGTCCATCTACAGCAATGTCATCGACCAAGGAGGAAAGGCTGGGTGCATCGAGCTGGGCAGACAGTTCGATTGAGCTTGTGGTGCTCCCGCTGGTGGTGGCCACTAGCAAGTGACGCAAAGCGTCGAGTCCGACCAGGTTGAACGGTTTCAGGTCGATCCGATCCCGAGGCAGCGCCTTGAGCACGTCCGGCATGGCCGTGAGGGCCGCTTGCTCGCGTTGATGGATCGCTGCCGCCAGCTCATCGTGCGCGGCTTCGCTGGCTGGAAGAACGCCATTGACAACGAGGTATTGCTGAGACAGCCCGATGGCGGCCAGCTCTTCGTGTGTGCGTGCCACTTCCCGAAGGGTGGCGCGTTGAGCGCGGGCGACCAGAACCAAGCGGGTGCGCTGCGGATCGGCCAAGGCGTCAACGGCGGCCTTGTACTGGGTCCGCTGCTTTTCCAGCCCGGCCAGTGGCCCGAGGCACGACGCATCGCCTTTGCCTTCTTCGAGGAAGCCGCTCCACGCGCCGGGCAGTTGAAGCAGGCGGATCGTGTGGCCCGTGGGCGCAGTGTCGAAGATGATGTGCTCGTAGTCTGCGGTCAACGTCGAGTCGATCAGCAGGGCCGTGAACTCGTCGAAGGCTGCGATCTCGGTGGTACAAGCGCCTGAAAGCTGTTCTTCGATCCCTTTGACAACCGTCTCAGGTAGGACACCCCGCACTGGGCCGACGATGCGATCTCGATAGGCTTGTGCCGCTGCCTGCGGATCAATTTCGAGTGCCCAGAGATTGGGCACGGCGGGGATCGCCGTGATGTGATTGCCGATGCTTTCCCCAAAAACTTGCCCCACGTTCGATGCAGGGTCGGTGCTGACAAGCAGGACGCGCTTGCCCTCTGACGCGAGTTGTACCGCCGTAGCACAGGCGATGGAGGTCTTGCCGACTCCACCCTTGCCTGTGAAAAAAAGGTAGCGCGGAGGTTGATTGAGGAAGTGCATGGGCAGTTCCTCCATTCAGCAGCAGCGGCTGCCGGAGCAGCAACCACCTTGTGCGGGCGGGGTATTCGTTTCGGTGATGCCACCCCACCGGGCCAGGTCGGCGCGGCTGGGGTGCCTTCCCGCCAGTGCCAACTGACCGTCAACCAGAGTCACCGGGAGTGCTTCGGCTCCTGCCGTTTCAAGAAATGCCTTGATGGTCGAATTTTGGGCAAAGTCCATGGGCTGTTGTGCAAGATTGAAGCGCTCAATCTTTACGCCTTGCTGCTTGGCCCACTCTACGTCGGCTGCGAAGGTAACCAAACTCTGGTCTACCTCGACACCACATACACCAGTGCTGCAACAAAGAGCCGGGTCATAAACTTGGATCGTTTTCATTTGATACTCCGAGGAAAGTTAATGTTGAACGTGTAGCAAGGTGCACGAGCGGGCTAACTCATGTGGTTAGCGTCGGATCAAGCAGCCGGGAGGCAGCTATCACGCCTGCTCGCACCAGTAGTTCTTCTGGAATCACTTCATAGGTTTGACCTGCGACTTCGACCGTGCGGCAATCGTTATCGCCGCATTCGTTGCAGCAACGACTACTTCCTGTGTGGGCATCCAGCCATTCCTCGATGGGCTTGCCGGCGATCCAGATGCGGTTTGATTCGGACGGCTGTGCCAGAAAGGATGCTTCGTCCAGCTCTACGGTCTCCAACTGGGGCTCTACGCCAAGGGGCGCCAGAGCGGCCCGGAGGCGATCCACAGCGTGCAGCATCTCGTCTCCGGTTCCGTGGCATCGGGGACAGGTACGGCCCTCTGTGTTGACTAGCCGTTGCCAAACGATGGGTAGCGTTTTCATCATCAACACTCCTTGTCATGGGGATACAACTGAAGCAGTGCCTCGCGCTGGTCGGGCTTGATGTTGACGACGGGGCGAATCGTCTTAGCCGCCGCTGCTGCTTCGTCGAGCGTGCGGCACAGGCCAAGCTCCAACAGAACACCAGCGGCCACGGTGCCAGTCCGGCCCTTTCCGCCGCCGCAGTGGAAAGCCACTTTTTTGCCGTCTCGATAGGCCGACACGACCGCTTGTATGGCGTCTTTGAACAGTGGGGCTTGCGGCTGGTCGGCGTTGTCCCCGAGCGGGATTTGCCGCCAGATCAGGGCGGGATTTGACGCCGCACAACCCGTGGACTCTTCGCGCAAGTCCACCACCACGTCAATGTGCTCCGCATCGGCAATTTGTTGAATGTCGCTTGCTCCGCCGAAGTAGATGCGGCCCGCGATCAGCTCGTGATATTGCTTTTGCATCGGTAACTTGCTCCTCTCTCGGTTTCAGGCCAGCAACGTGCCGATGTGGTCAAGCTCTGCTTTGAGCTTGGCCTTGTCTTGCTGCAAGTCGGCCAGCGGCAACGCGAGGAAAGCCTCGATGCGCGCTCGCAGAATGCGATAAGCAGTCACGAAGGCTGCGTCGATTTCCTCATCGGTGCCAGTGGCGTGGGCTGGGTCTTCGACGCCCCAGTGGGTGCGCAGAACAGGCCCCAAGTAGGCCGGGCAGGTTTCACCAGCAGCGCTGGAGCAGACCGTGATCACGATGTCCGGGGTCGATGGCAGGTTGTCCCACGACTTGCTGTGGTAACCCTCGGTCGAGATGCCCTCGCGTGCCAGCAGCGCGAGCGAGCGAGGATGGACTTGGCCGGTGGGCTGGCTGCCTGCGCTCATGGCTTTCCACCCTGCCGGGGCAAGGTGGTTGAAGGTGGCTTCGCCGAGGATCGAGCGACACGAGTTCCCGGTGCAAAGAAAAAGGATGTTCATTTTTTGAGAGCCTCTTGAGTTGAAGAAAGGGGCGGCAGCACAGCGTCAGAGCACATGGAGGCAGCGCGCAAGGATTCGTTGGCCTCGCACACGCCGCCTTCGCAGCAGTGCTCGGTCAGGTAGCCGAGCAGCCCGGTCATGTGGGCGAAGTCGGCGCGGTAGATCAGGTTGCGGCCCTGTTGCTCGATGGTGACCAGGCCGGCATGGGCCAGCTCCTTCAGGTGGAAGGACAGCGTGTTGCGGGCGACGTCGAGCTGGTCGGCCAGAACGCTGGGCGTGAGCCCTTCTGGGCCGGCGACGACCAGGGCACGGAACACCCGAAGGCGCTGGGTGTGAGCCAGGGCGCCCAGGGCGGAAATGGCTTGGGTCTCGTTCATTATTCAATGATACAACATTTATCGAATCATTGAACAACACCCGGCAGCAATCAGGGACGAGGCGGGAACCGATTCCCCCGTGACGCAGAACGCGCCCCAGCGTGATGCTTTGCGGCACGTGTTGCTGACCTGATCAGCACATGCCAGCAGCCTGGGTCTTTCGGCTGCCGCGGGAATCCTCTCGTGCGACCCACCAGTCCGCTTCGCATCGACCACCGCGGACGGGCGTTTCACGACGCCGATGCCGTTCATGTTCAACCCTTCGGGAGTCTTCCGCTCCCGTCAGGGCGTGGTGCTCCCGGTATTTCAACCACCAGGAGAAAACCATGTCCCTCGCGTTCGCATCGGCGCCCATGAGCGCTGAACAGGCCCGCGCCGAATCGATCGGCTACCAGGCCCTGGCCTACGTCGGCAAGCGCCTGCCCCTGCAGGTGCTTTGCAGCGCAGCCGGCCACTACATCGGCACCGCCGATGCGGACGGCCCGGTCTCGCGCGAGTCGGTCAGCTACTTCCGCTCGCACCACGCCGCCGACCACGCCCTGCAAACGGGCCGCTGGCAGCAGCGCTTCAACCCGTGAATCAACCACCCGGAGCCCATGTCATGAACCGTGCCCTGCCTCAAGAGGTACTTGATCAGATCGAGCTGGAACACCAGCACTTCGCCGTCGCGCCCCAAGCCTTCTTCGAGGCATGGAAACGCGGCGTCCACATCGCCGGTGCCGAATGGTTCGGCGACGGCACCCGCGAGGGCCTGCAGCGTGCCACCACCAAGTGGGATCTGCGGCCGAAGCTGCTGATGCTCAACGATGCCCTCGGCGTCCTGAGCAGCGGCCAGCGGATGTTCCTGTCCGCGATGGTGAGCTTCTACAACGCCCGCGAGGGCGGCGCGATGCTCAAGCGTTGCGGCTTCGAGGGTCTGTCCGACCTGGGCGGCCTCGACCTGGAACGGCGCAAGGTCATCGCCGACCTGACGCTGAACTACAACGGCTGGTGAGCCGCGCTGCGGCCTGCTGACGTTCTTCTTTTCTTCCGACCCCACGAGGGACATGCGTCCCGCCAGGGGCCATGTCCCTCCTTCCACCCGGAGCCCGTGCGGCCTCGGGATGTCCCTGCGGATGCCTTCGTCCGCCAGGGCGAGGGCTCCGCGCCTTTCATCGCAAGGAGCCCTTCATGGCCAACAACTACCACGACGCCACTGGCGTTCTCATGCTCGACCGGGTGACGCCGGTCATCTCCGCGCTGTTCGGCGCCTTTCGCCTCGATGCGAGCTATCCCGGCAACGGGAAGGCTTACATCGCTCGCCTCGCCGAGATCAACGATCCGCAATGGAGCGACGTGCTCGACGGTCTGCTGACGCTGGCCGCTCAGCTTGACCTGCCAGCACCGGACGACGCCGAAGGCGAGGATGGCGAAGACCGTGACGCCGAACTGTCGATGCCTGCACTTATCGACCTGATCGCCCCGCACTTCGGTGCCGACCAGAACCAAGACCTCGCCAATCTCATCGAGCACCACCCGTTTGAGGGCAGTGCAGACCTCGACGCGCTGTTCCTGATCGCCACGTGCATCGACGACGGCCATCACCTGGTCGCCATCCAGCTCGAAGGATGCTGGCGTTGCAGCCGCCCACGGCTTTTCGAGTTCGGCGGGCATGGTTGCTTCATCAGCCGCGAGCTGACGGTATCGAGCGAATCCACGCATGCGCTGCAACTCGGCGAGGAATTGCGCACCGCAATCCTGGCCGGCGACCTTGCGGCGGCGGCCAACCGAATTGCCAACGAAACGCTGGCACTTCTGGCGGCCATCACCGACGACCAGGTTCACGCACGTCTGCGCAGAACCGTTGCTGACTGCCTGCTCACCGACCCGTCCTCCGTCGCTGCCGGCTGACCGGCTGCCAATTTATCCACCCGCTGGGGTTCAATCCCCGGCAGGGGATTGCCTCGGCCATCCTCTGCTGGAGAAATCCCATGTCCTACTCGAACAACAATCCCTTTGTCCGCGGTTACGACGGCCTGTCGGTCGAACGGCTGCTCGCCGTCTCCTATGACGACGACTGCCCGCTGACCTACCTGCCGCTGCATCCCTCGCAGTCGAGTCTGCCGGACGGCCAGGTCGAACGGCGAGCCTGCATCTTCTCGGACGACTTCGTGCTGATTACCGAGGACCAGGCGGTCCCCGATGAACTGCAGGCGCAATGCCGCAGCCACGGGCTCGCCCGCAACGTGGTCTACGCCGTGATGGCCGAAGAGGCAGGCAAGCCGCTGCACGTGGGCGATACCTACTCCGACGAAGCCGCGCGCGAGGTAGTGCGGCGTCTGCGCTATGAAACCGGCTTCTACAGCCGGTGCTGGGAGATCAGCAGCGGACACCTCGACGCCGAGGCGCATCGCTTCCTCGCCGAACTGGCAGACATCGCCACGCCGACGCTGTTCCTGTTCATCGCCTTCCGCATCCCGTACAGCCCGGCCATCGGGTTGAAGCTGATCGCCACGCCCTGGACCGACGAGAACCTGCGCGCGGTCGAAGGCATCACGGCCAAGCGGCTGATGCAGGAGCACCGCAAGAAGGGCATGCCGAAATCCCTGGTGCAGGTGCTGCACCTGGCCGCGCTCGCCGACGTGCGCATGCTCGTCTTCGACGGCGATGCGCCGGTGCTTGATGGACTGCCGATCTACGACGAGTGACACCACCTTTCGAGCCCCAAGCGGGGCTCGTTTCATTTCTGGACGAAGCCGGGGGCGGCGCAATGCCGATTCCTGTGCGACGCGGGGCTGCGCCTGACGCACGCTGCTCGCATGTTCGCTGGCGTTGCCGGCAAGCATGCCCAGGCAGTCGAGACCTTCGAGGCTGCGGCGCGGTTCGCCGTGCTGGTTGTTTTCCTTCGCTGGGCGCATGTCGCGTCCATCCACCTCACCCCAAGGGACACACCTCCCTTGCGGGCGGGAGTTCCTTGGATTGCCACAAGGAGCTTCCCAATGGATACCCAAGCCATCCGTGCACAGATGCCGACGCTGGTTCGCGGCCACGTGCCTTCCAACGTCCGCACCTTCAAGTTCAACATCTTCGATGGTCAGCCTAAGGTTTCGACGCTGGGCTTCCACGTCGATCCCAAGCCTTTCGAGGGCAAGGTCATCGCCACCACCGACGAGGCCATCGTCGTCAAGACGGGACGGGCCGAGTTCGCGGTGCTCGACAAGGCGCTCGTCACCGACGTGCCCGACGAAGGCGCCAAGGTGCAGGTCGAACCGTATGCGCGGCGCCGCTTCGACGGCCTGCGCGCGGACACGCCCGAGGAGAGCACCGAGTTCACCGCCAACGGCCAGCCGTACACGGTGAAGCGGCTCATCCTGGGTTCGGCGCCGGCCAAGCTGCCGATCGCCGAGCCGCAGTGCCCCGAGTTGCAGGAGCTGGTCCGCCAACTGGAGCAGTTGCCCGCGCCCGATGGGTTCCGGCGCATCACGCACCTGTTGGTGGATGCCGGCGCGCGGGACTTCACGGTGGTCGATCCGAGCCCCGGCAACATCATCGCCACGCCGCCGACCATCGGCTTCACCGTGGCCTCGATGAAGTTCCAGGGGCGCGTCACCGTGCTCTACGAACGCGGCCTCGACACCTACGCGGTGGAACTGCACCGCAACGGCGAACTGGTCGAGCGGGTCGATGAAGTGTTCTTCGACTCCTTGGGCCAGGTGCTGGAGCGGCTGATCGACGACGGGAGCTGGCGCCTCATCCGCGTGCAGCGCCTGTCTGGTCGCAAGCCCGTCCAGCACTGATCCCCTTACGTCACCAAGCGGCTTCCCGTCCTCGCGGCGGGAAGCCTTTTTCCTTCACTTTCGTTGGAGATCACTTCCATGACTGTTCGATTCAAAGGCACCGAGCTTCGGCCCGTGCTCGCCGAGGCAGCGGCCAACCAGTGCCGCGTCATCCTGGTCAAGGACCAGGGCGTGTACTTCATGGCCGAGCGCGGCGAAAGCCGGCCCGATGGGCGGCGCAAGACCATCGCCTACGCCGTGGGCTGCAACCCCGATGTCGATACGTTCGACGACTGGTGGGAGCTGGCGCGCGCCGAGTTCGGCGGCGACGACTTCGGCGAGTTCTTCGACCTGCACGAGCGGGTATTCGCCCGCATCCTGCACAGCGAGGACGACCTCGAAGTGTCGGCCACGGCCACGGACCTGTCGTTGCAGCCCGTGTCCGCTGCGCCGGCCGGCCACTGATCGTTGTGCTTCCCAGCCCCCTCCCGGGGGCTTCTCCTTATCCGGTGCCGCGGCCCCTGGCCGCATCGCACGCGCTCGTCTCCAGCCCGGCTCGGGCCACCCACGCCGGCAGCCGCCGGTCCCACCGCCTGGAGACGCCTGCATGCGAGACCCGTTCAAGATCGAACAACCGACCTGCCTCAGTTTCAGCGGCGGCCGCACCAGCGCGTACATGCTGTGGCGCGTGCTGCAGGCCCACGGCGGTCTGCCCGCGGATGTCATGGCGTGCTTCGCCAACACCGGCAAGGAGGTAGAGGCCACCTTGCGCTTCGTGCGCGACTGCGCCGAGCACTGGCAGGTGCCGATCCACTGGCTGGAATACCGACCCACGGAACCGGGCTTCGTGGTGGTGGACTTCGATACCGCCAGCCGCGCGGGCGAGCCCTTCGAGATGCTGATCCGCAAGCGGCAGTACCTTCCCAACCCGGTGGCGAGAGCCTGCACGGCATCGCTCAAGGTACGGCCGATGCACCGCTTCCTGCGGCAGCAGGGCTGGACCGATTGGGACCAGTTCATCGGCATCCGCGCCGACGAACAGCGCCGCGTCGCCAAGATCAGGGCGCGCGGCCACTCCACCGAATCCACCCACGAGACGATGTGCATGCCGCTGGCCGAGGCCGGCGTGACGGTGCGCGATGTGTCCGCCTTCTGGCAGGCACAGCCCTTCGACCTGGAGCTGCTGACGGTCAACGGGCGCACGCTCGAAGGCAACTGCGACCTGTGCTTTCTCAAACCCCGCGGCCAGCGCCTGGCGCTCATCAAGGCCAGGCCGGAGGCGGCAGTGTGGTGGATACGCATGGAGTCGCTGAACCTCGCCAGCCGCCCCAGCGGCGCGCGCTTTCGCAACGATGGCCCGAGCTACGCCGACCTGGCGCGCTTCGCGGCCGACCAGCGCGACCTGTTCGATGCCGCCGAAGAACCCATGGCCTGCTTCTGCGGCGATTGACGCGCAGTCCGTGCCGCCGCGGCTCGCCGTGATGCCGCTGTCGCTGCGCGCGGCCAATGCCTTTGTGCAGGAACACCACCGGCATCATCGGCCCGTGCAGGGCGGCAAGTTCAGCCTGGCGGTCACGCTGAGCGGCGGCGATGCAGTGCCAAGCCGCATCGTCGGCGTGGTGATCGCGGGCCGCCCGGTGGCGCGGCACCTCGATGACGGCTGGACGCTCGAAGTCACGCGGCTGTGCACCGATGGCACGCCCAACGCCTGCAGCAAGCTCTATGGGGCCGCCTGCCGTGCGGCACGCGCGCTGGGCTACACGCGCCTGATCACCTACACGCTGCCGGCCGAGGGCGGCGCCAGCCTGCGAGCGGCCGGCTGGCGCCCGGTCGGACAGCGCGGCGGCGGCAACTGGAACCGTGCGCGCCGACCGCGGCAGGACACGCCCGAGGTGTTGCGCGTGCCCAAGCTGCTGTGGGAAGCGCCGTAGCGGCGAGCCTGGCGCTCGGCGCCAATGCGGACAGCCGCCGATGCCGATTGCCGCTCGCGCGGGCGCGCGACTGGTGCCACGCTGCCGCCATGTTCCGCTGACACCCGTCAGCAGCATGCCCAGGCAGTCTCGATCTTCAAGACTGCGACACGGTTGTAGACCGTGTTGATCAACCAGTTCGCTCCGGCATCCCAGCGCGAACGGCCATCGGTTCTCCCGATGGTGATGCCACCCAAGCTGTTCCTTCAACCCACGCGGGGGTTCCACACCTTCCCCGCCTTGGGTCGGGTGTGTCTCCGCCTCTTTGTTCCCAGGAGATTCACCATGACCACTTCCACCGACAAGTCCTACTTCGATCTGCACATCACCGGCCTCGGGTATCTCAATCGCATCCGCGAAGTGAAGCCCAAGAAAGGCGATGCGTTCCTGGCCTGCGACATCGCGGCCCTGAACGGTCCCAGCGATGACGTCTCGTATGTGCGTTTCGACACGCGCGTATCGGGTTCGGAAGCGCAGCACCTGGTGCGCCGCTGCATTCAGGCGGTCGACGCCGAGAAGAAGGTGATGATCGGCTTCCGCCTGGGCGACCTGTGGACCGACACCTTCACCTACTCCAAGGGCAAGCGTGCCGGCGAGCAGGGGGTGAGCCTCAAGGCCCGCCTGCTGTTCGTCAGTTGGATCAAGGTCGATGGCCAGCTCGTCTACAAGGCCGAGCCCAAGCCGACCGATGCCGACGACCGCGACGCGCGCAACACGGATGTCCCCGCGGCGTCCGCCGAGCCGCAAGCCGCAGCGTCCGAGCCCGCCCGGCCCGCCGCCGAAGCTGCCGACGAAGCCGCTGCCGATGCCCCCGCATTGGAAGTTGCCGAGTCGTTCTGATCCGCAAGGCCCCGTTCCTCGGGGCCTTGTCTTCTTCCCAATCGCGCCCGCACCCGACCGTCGTCATGACGGCCGTGTGCGTGATCGCAGCTTCGTCCGCAGGAGTTCTTCATGATCACCATTCCCGGCCAATTGGCCATCAAGACCATCCACGGCCGCAACGGCGACTTCAACGTCGGCCGCCTCGCGACCTCTATCGGCGAGTTCGTCGTGAAGAACGCCGAACTCGACCAGTACGCCGAAGGCAAGTACGAGGGCGATTTCGCTATCGCGGAAATTCGCCCGTCCACGTACACCGCCAACGGCCGCATGGTCATCGAGATCCGCGCCTTGCTGGGCGGGATGACCTTGTCAGCCATCGACGCCCTGAGCCGTGACGACGCCAGCCGGCTGAGTCCGCAGGAAGTCGATCCGATCGACGAGGAAGCGCAAGCCCCCACGCCAACGCCGACCACCGCTCCCAAGGCGGCCGGCCGGAAGAAGGCACGCGGTTCGCGCGACCCGCTGGTCGATACCACGCCGTTCGGCAGCGAGCCGGCTGCTGCGTCCGCGGAGGCTTCGGCCCATGCAGATGCCGACGACGGCGACGACGCGGCGCTGTTCGGCCCGCTCTGGCCGCTGAGCGATCCCGTCAAGCTCGATGCCACCGTGGATCGGCGCGTGCTGCGTCAGCAGCGCGACCGCCTCGGCGACCTGGGCTACGAGTTCGCTCCGCTGACGCAGGACTGGCACCTCGCCAGGGTCTGAGCCGACCGCTGTTCCACGCCGCGCCAATGCGGCTTTCACCACCCGCCGGGGTTCCTTCCCCGGCGGGAGGACTCCGGCCCTTTCTCACAGGAGTCATTCCATGGGCTGGACATTCGTTCGTATGACGCGCGATCAGTTGATCCGCGAGCTGACCGCAACCGAGGACACCGAGCGGTCGCGCAGTGAGGTCATCGATCACACGCTGGTCGGCAATGTGTTGTGGTCTGTAGTGCGCATCACCGCCAAGCAGGCCGGCGTTCTGGGTCTCGCACCCGGAGAGTCGGCCATCTTGATCGGCTGCCATCTGCTGGAAAGCGAGGGCCACGAATGGGGCTACAAGTCCCTGGTCGAGGCCGAGCACCCGTACTACTACTCGTGCCCGCTGCGCTATCTCGACATGGTGCCGCAGCGGTGCGCCACCTGGCGTGCACGGGTGCACGCCTTCCACCAGCAGCGGCCGGCGAGCAATACGGCCGGCGATGCAGCCACCGAGTGAGGCGCGCATGGACACCATCCTGTCGCCCTTGCCGCCCGAGCTGCTTCGCTTCGTCGAAGACCAGTTGGCCAACAACGAGGTTTCCGACGACGACGAGCTGCGCGAGCACTTCATCGCCAACGGCCTGAGCGAAGAACAGGCGTGGCGGGCACTGACCTACCGCGCGCTGTACCTGCGCCACGTCTTCCTCGAAGGCTTCACGCCGATTCTCAAAGGCCAGGAGGCGCTGTGCTTCAACCCGCACAGCCGCGGCTGGGAGCCGGTTCCGACCTCCTAGGCATTCCCCTCACAGGGCTCGCTTCTTCAACCCTTTCACCAGGCCCTGTTCAGCAGGGCTTTTCTTCATCCCCCGCAATCGCGCGCATCCGGCCTTGGCCGCTGGATGCCGATTGCTCCATTCCGCAAGGAGATCATCATGCAAATCGCATCCCGCTTCGCTTCTCGCTCCCCGGTACTGCGCGCCGACCATCCGCTGTCGGACGATCAGATTCGCACCGTGGCCCCGTCCATCTTCGCGGACACCCCGCACGAAAGCCGCTCCGAACGGTACAGCTACATCCCCACGGCGGCTGTGCTGACCGAACTGCGCAAGGAAGGCTTCCAGCCGTTCATGGTGTGCCAGACCCGCGTGCGACACGAGGACCGCCGCGACTACACCAAACACATGCTGCGCCTTCGCCACGCCAGCCAAATCAACGGTGCCGAGGCGAACGAGATCATCCTGCTCAACTCGCACGACGGAAGCAGCAGCTACCAGATGCTTGCGGGCATGTTCAGATTCGTCTGCCACAACGGCCTGGTGTGCGGCGACACCTTCGCCGACGTGCGCGTTCCCCACAAGGGCAACGTCACCGATCACGTGATCGAAGGCGCCTACGAGGTGCTGCACGGCTTCGACCGCGTGCAGGACTCGCGCGACGCCATGCGAGCCATCACGCTCGACACCGGCGAGGCCGAGGTTTTTGCCAGATCGGCGCTGACCTTGAAGTACGACGATTCGGGCAATGCCTTGCCTATCACCGAGACCCAGATCCTGCGGCCCCGTCGTTACGACGACAACCGCGCCGATTTGTGGTCGGTCTTCAACCGGGTCCAGGAGAACCTGGTCAAGGGCGGCCTGAGCGGCCGTGCCGCCAACGGGCGCCAGCAGCGCACGCGCCCCGTCCAGGGCATCGACCAGAACGTCCGGCTCAACCGGGCGCTGTGGCTGCTCGCGGATGGCCTGCGTCAGCTCAAAGTCTGACCCACAAGCGGATCGTGCCTCGCGGCATGGTCCGCTTTTTCTTGGCTTGTGCTGTGCTGCCAGCGCACCGCGTCCAATTTGGTTCGGTGTAACCCTAATGCGGCAATTCGCCGCTGCCTCGAAAATTGAGGTTCGACTGCATACCTCCCTGGCTTTTCCTCCCTGAGCCAAGCAGTCATCTTTGCCGCCTCGGTGTCCCCGGGGCGGCTTTCTTTTCGTGGCGGTCATTCGTGCTTCCGCCATCGCAGGCGATGCGCTACCGCAAACAGGGTTGCGCGCCGGGTCGGTTTTCCGCTCCCGCTGCACATGCACCTTGGCGCAGGCTATGGCCCATGTCCCTCGGCGTAGCCGAGAACATGCCCAGGTAGCCCAGACCTTCAAGGCTACGGTGCGTTGCGACGCACGGTCTGATTTTTTGCCACGACGCTCACCGCGTTCTCTTCCATCCCTCTGGGGCAGTGACTGCCCTCGCGGGTGGTGCTGTCTCCGCTCACTTCGAGGACATCACCATGCCTGCACCTTCTTCCCCCAAGCAGCTCTATCGCATCGACGAGTGCCCCGACCTGATGGCCGATGGCGTCGTCGGTGACGAGAACGGCAACCTGGTCTTCATCTCCCTCTGGGCGCGCGACACCGCTGTCCAGGAATTCCTGGCCCGCCTCACCCTGGGCCGGGACGAACAGGGACTGGATCAGTTCCATGTCATCACCGAGCAAGGCGCGAGCGTCCCGGTCTTCGTCGGCAACGTCGAGAACCTGGAGAAGCGCAGCGCACGCGCCTACCGGCGCACGCTGTTCGGCTCGCTGACCAACATCTGGCTGTTCGATCGGCGCTGCGTCAAGCCCGACAAGGCCAACGCCAGCGCGCTGGCGCTCCTGCCTCGCGGTTCCGCGCACCGGCTCGACCGGCTGTGGACGCTGGTGCGGGACACCTGCCCGCTGCCGCTTCTCGATCCCTGGCGCGATTGCGTGCTGGAGCTGCTGCAGGCGAAGTCGATGCTGACGCGCCTGCCGTTCGCCCTCGGTCCCTTGGAAGGCCATCGGCTCGCCATCGACGTGCCGACGCTGACCCAGGTGCTGGGCGGCCTGATTCGCAGCGGTGGGCTGGTCGCCGACACGCCCGCCGGCCGCATCCCCTCGGCTCTACCGCTCGAAGCGGTGGCTTGAGTTTCTCGCACCGGACATGCACGCCCCGCGTGTCCGCTCCCTTCCATTGATCTACTGCCAGGAGATTCCCATGGCCCTCATGTTCCCGCGGCTCGCCCGCAACTTCGTGAAGAACGGGTACTTCCCGACGGACGAACCCACGCTCGATAGAGCACTCGCCGCACTGGCGCCCGCCGCTCCCTCCGCCGGGCCGTTGTGCATCCTCGATCCCTGCGCCGGCGAAGGCGTGGCGATCGCCGAAGCCGCACACGCCCTCGGGCGCGAGCGGGTCCAGGCCTTCGCCGTCGAGTACGAGGCCGAGCGTGCACGCCACGCCCGGCAACTGGTCGATCGCTGCATCCACGGCGACCTGATGGACACGCTGATCAGCCGTCAGAGCTTCGGCCTGCTGTGGCTCAACCCGCCTTATGGCGACCTGTCCAAGGACACCAACGGCAACGTCGGCTACCAAGGTCAGGGCCGCGCGCGGCTGGAGAAGCTGTTCTATCAGAAGGCGCTCCCGCTGCTGCAGTACGGCGGTGTGCTGGTCTACATCGTGCCGCACTACGTGCTCGACGCCGAGCTGGTCGGATGGCTGACCCGGCACTTCGCCGAGCTGCGCATCTACCGCGCGGTGGAAGCGCAGTTCAAGCAGGTCGTGATCTTCGGTCGCAAGGTTCGCCAACGTGACCAGGTATCGGATTCGGTCAAGGCCACGCGCGCGCTGCTGCTGCAGATCGGTCTTGGCGACGCCGAAGCGGAGGAGCTGCCAGTCGAATGGCCGTTCCTGCCGTACACGGTGCCTGCCACGGCCGAGCCGGAGCACTTCTACCGCGTGACGATGGAGCCCGAGCAGTTCGCCGAGGAAGTCGGCCGGCTGCAAGGGCTCTGGCCGACGCTCGACACGCACCTGGGCGCCGCGCAGCAGTCGCTACGGCCTCCGGCGCGAGGCTTATCGCATTGGCATCTCGCCTTGGCGCTCGCCGCGGGTGCGATCTCCGGCGTAGTGAAGTCCAAGACGGGCCGCGTGCTCGTCGTCAAGGGCGACACCCACAAGGAGAAGACCTTGCAGACGGAGTACACCGAGCGCGACGACGGCACCGTGGCCGAGACGCGCATCCTGACCGACAAGTTCGTGCCGGTCATCCGCGCCTGGGACATGACACCGGGCTCGCTGACCCGCGGCGAGGTGCTGACCATCCGCTGATCGCTGTTCCCTGACGGCTCGCCGTCGCTTCATCCACCAACTCATCCACCCAACGGGGCCACTCACCCCGCCGGGTGCCGTGGCCCCTCTTTCATCCGAAGGAGAAACACCATGGCACTCGCAGTTCTCAACGTGGCGTCGCAAGCACGCTTTGCCCCTGGGCACCTGGTCATGACCTGCGGCATCGATGCGCTGGTCCGGCAAGGCCGGTTCAACCCGACGCCGTACCTGTGCCGCCATCTCAGTGGCGACTGGGGCGACCTCGACGACAGCGACCGGCGGCAGAACGACGCCGCGTTGCGCTCCGGCGAGGATCGGCTGTTCTCGTCCTACCAGGTCGCGCCTGACCTGAAGCTCTGGATCATCACCGAATGGGATCGCAGCGTGACCACGCTGCTGCTGCCCAGCGAATACTGAGCTTCATCCACCGCGGCCACGCGCCGTTCTTTTCTTCCCACTCCGGGGCATGCCATCGCCCCGCAGGGGAGGTGCATGCCCCATTTCATTTGGAGCATCACCATGTCCCTCGATACTGACCTTGTTCCCGCCGCCGATGGCACGCCCGTTCAGGGCGACCTGCTCGAAGCGGCTGCTTCTCCCCTGGCGATGAGCCTTCAGGATTTCGTTGCCGAGTTCGGCGACGAGCTGCTGGATTCGCTCAACCGCGCCAACCCTCCCGTTTATACCGGCCAGGCCCGGCCGCATCGCCAGCTCGTGCTGGCCAGTCTCAAGCGCAAGCTGTTCGGCGCGCAAGCCGAGGTGGTGCATGCCGTCACCGAACTGCTGGCCGACCGCGGCGAACGCGCCGCGATCGTCAATGGCGAGATGGGCTGCGGCAAGACCACCGTTGGCATTGCCACGGCGGCCATACTGCACGCCGAAGGCTACCGTCGCACACTCGTCTTGAGTCCCCCGCACCTGGTCTACAAGTGGCGCCGGGAAATCCAGGAGACCGTCGCCGGCGCGAAGGTCTGGGTGCTCAACGGCCCGGACACGCTGGTCAAGCTCATCAAGCTGCGCGAGCAGTTGGGCGTGCCGGTGCGCGGCCAGGAATTCTACGTGCTCGGCCGCGTGCGCATGCGCATGGGTTTCCACTGGAAGCCCGTCTTCAACGTGCGGCGCACGAAGCACGGCGAAGTCGGCGCGTGCCCGGACTGCGGCCAGGTCATCACCAATCTCGACGGCGAGCCGATCAACCCGGTCGAACTCGAAGCCGAGGACTACCGCCGCCGGTGCAGCCATTGCGCGGCGCCGCTGTGGACGCTGATGCGACCGCGCAGCCTGTCCGCCAACGACCAGTCCACGGCCGTCTTCAAAGCCTTGCAGCGCATCCCGACCATTGGGGAAGTCACCGCGCAGAAGCTGATGAAGAAGTTCGGCGACTCGTTCCTCGCATCCATGTTGGGCGACAACATCCACGAGTTCATCAACCTCATGGATGCCAAGGGCGAGCTGGTGTTCTCGGATCGTCAGGCGCACCGCATGGAGCGGGCGATGGCGAACATGGAGTTCGGTTTCGGCGAGGGTGGGTATCAGCCCAGCGAGTTCATCAAACGCTACCTGCCGCAAGGCACGTTCGACCTGCTCATCGCCGACGAGGCGCACGAGTACAAGAACGGCGGCAGCGCCCAGGGCCAGGCCATGGGCGTGCTCGCAGCGAAGGCGCGCAAGACCCTGCTGCTCACCGGCACGCTGATGGGCGGCTACGGCGACGACCTGTTCCACCTGCTGTTCCGAGCCCTGCCGGGGCGAATGATCGAAGACGGCTACCGCCCGACCAAGAGCGGCAGCATGACCTCGGCGGCCATGGCGTTCATGCGCGACCACGGGATTCTCAAGGACATCTATTCCGAGAGCACAGGCACGGCGCACAAGACGGCCAAGGGCACCAAGGTATCGGTGCGCACGGTCAAGGCGCCGGGCTTCGGCCCGAAGGGTGTGCTGCGTTGCGTTCTGCCGTTCACGGTCTTCCTGAAGTTGAAGGACATCGGCGGCAACGTGCTGCCGTCCTACGACGAGGAGTTCCGCGAGGTGGCGATGGACACGGCGCAAGCCACGGCCTATCGCGATCTGTCGTTTCGTCTGACCTCGGCGCTGAAACAAGCGCTGGCGAAGCGTGACACGACGCTGCTCGGTGTGGTCCTCAACGTGCTGCTGGCCTGGCCGGACTGCTGCTTCCGGTCGGAGACGGTGGTGCACCCGCGCACGCGCCAGACCTTGGCCTTCGTTCCGGCTCAGTTCAACGAGCTGGAGGTGATGCCGAAGGAGCGCGAGCTGATCGAGATCTGCAAGCAGGAGAAGGCTGCGGGTCGCAAGACGCTGGTCTATTCGGTCTACACCGGCACGCGCGACACCACGTCGCGTTTGAAGGTGCTGCTGGAGCAGGAAGGCTTCAAGGTGGCGGTGCTGCGCGCGAGCGTGGATGCCTCCCGCCGCGAGGACTGGATCGCCGAGCAGTTGGATCGCGGGATCGACGTGCTCGTCACGAACCCGGAGTTGGTCAAGACGGGTCTCGACCTGTTGGAGTTTCCGACGATCGTGTTCATGCAGTCGGGCTACAACGTCTACAGCCTGCAGCAGGCGGCCCGGCGCTCATGGCGCATCGGCCAGAAGCAGCCGGTTCGCGTGATCTACCTCGGCTACGCGGCTTCCTCGCAGATGACCTGCCTGGGGCTGATGGCTCGGAAGATCATGGTCTCGCAGAGCACATCGGGAGACGTGCCCGAATCGGGATTGGACGTGCTGAACCAGGACGGTGATTCCGTCGAGGTGGCACTGGCCCGGCAACTCGTCGCGGCCTGATCCGCCACCCCATGCCGGCTGCCCTTCGGGGCGCCGGCTTCTTTTTCCACCCATGCGGACAGACCGCGCCCATTGAGGGCGTGGCGCCGCGCTTTTTCCAAGGAGCTTTCCATGAACGACAACACCACATCGACATCCGAGATCGTCAGCGTTCGCTTGACGCTGAACGTGGCCTACCTTCTCAACGGCGAACCCGCCCAGGACATGATCACGCGCCTGCAGCGGATGTGCGAGCACGCCATCGGTCACGGCATGCTGACCGGCGATTCGGCTGCGGAAGTGGACGAATACACGATCCACGTGTCCGTACCGCCTGCGCCGCTGCCGGAGGACGCCATTGCCGGCTTCATGCGTCAGCGCATCGAGGACGGCAACCTCGACGCCGAGGACATTCCCACGCGCCTGGCGCGCTACGGTCTGATGGCGCCCGACGATTTCATCGCCGAGATGCGAGAGCGCCTGGAGACGGCCGAGGACGACGGCGCGGCTGATCTTTTCGGAGGCCAGCCATGAAAGCCTTGCGCATCGCGGTCGCGTGCCGCAACGCATCGGGCATGCCGGACATGCCCGTCTTCACCGTCTCCGTCACCGGGGAGGAATACGCCCTGGGTAATCACTACGACCGCGCCGAGGCCTTGGCCGAGGAGGCGGGCTACGAAAGGCCCTTCGTCTGCTTTGACGACGCGGAGCACAGCGCGATCTTGCTGGCCGCTCGTGCGCTGAGCCTGGTCCCCCAGGTGGTCGTCATCGACATGACCGCCGGCTCCATCCATTCGGTGTCTTGCGACGCCGGTGAAGTCAAGGTGATCTGCTACGACGAGAGCGACACCGACGAAGCCTCTGCCGCCGTATCCAACCTCCCGGTCGGTGAAGGCGGTCGGCTCGTGCGGTGCTGGGCTCATGTCCAGACCGCCGAGGTCGATCCAGGCTTGAAGACGGCGCTGGACTGAACGTCCACAAACAACCGTCCATCTTCCACGGCCCTTCGGGGCCGTTTTCTTTGCCAACGCTCGTCATGAATCGGGCGCATGCCAGTTCCCTTTGTTTGCTGCCCCAACGCTCTGCGGCGGCGATGGTGAGGGCTCCGTGTTTCAGGGAACTATCCCATGCAACCACTCACCTGCGTCGCTCACCGCCTGGCCGTGCCTGTCGTGCTGGCCGGCTGCGTGTTCATCACCGGCTGCGCCGCCACGGGCACGGCGAGCGCCCCGCCTGCCCATGACTCGCTTCCCGAGCCCGCGGCGTTGGTCAGGACCATCGCCCCGGAGCCCGAACCGGGCCTGATCCCGGTGGCCCGCTACGGCCGCTACACGCTGGTCGAGATGGTGCCGGAACCGGCACAGCGCGACCTGCTGCGGCAGGTGATCGAGATTTCGATTCCGCCGCCCCTGGACGCGAGCGTCGGCGATGCCATGCGGCACGTGCTGCTGCGCACCGGCTACCGCCTTTGCGATGCGCCGGACGCCGCATCGCTGTTCAAGCTGCCGCTGCCGGCGGCGCACCTGCGGCTCGGGCCGCTGCCGCTGCGCGATGCCTTGCTGGCGCTTGCCGGCCCGGCCTGGGAGCTGTCCGTCGATGACGCCGCGCGTGCGGTGTGCTTCGCGCGCCTGACGACTGCCCGTGCGCCGAGCGCGACCCCGATACCCTCATCTCCGGCATCGAGCGCGCCCGCCGCCGAACCCGCCGATCTCCATGTGCCCCAGGAGGCCCAGCCATGACCATCGCGCAGCTTCCCGACGAGAACGCCGGCCGCGAGCGTTGGTTGAAGATCGCAGTGGCCGTCTGGCTGCTGTTCGTGAGCATCCTGGCCGTGGTGAACAGCGTGGGCCTGTCGCGCCTGACCGAGCAGAGCCAGGCCAGCGCCCAGGATGCGCACGTGCAGGCGCTCAACACGCGCGTCGCCGAACTTGAACAGCAGGCGGCATCGTCCAAAGCCCTGCCCAAGCCCGTCACCCAGCCCGACTTCGAGACTGCACGCAAGGCGCTGGATGAACGCCTGACGCAGGTCGAGCAGGCCCAGGCCACAGACGCCCGTGCCGGCGCCGTGCAGGCGCTGCAGGACCGCGTGAGTGACATCGAAGCCCGCATGAAGCGAACTGCTGCGCCTGCCGCGGCACCGCGGCGTATCGCCGAGCCAGCCAAGCCCAAGGTTCCCGAACCGCCGTTCGACATCGTGGGCGTGGAGCTGCGCGGCGGCGAGCGCTTCCTGTCGGTGGCGGCGCCCAGGGCCTCGTCGGTGCTGGACGTGTGGCTGCTGCGCGAAGGCGATGCCGTGGGCGCGTGGCATCTGCTGGCGATCGAGGCGCACGCCGCCGTGTTCCGCGTGGACGGCCAGACCCAGCGCATCGCGCTGCCGTAGGAGCCGGCCATGAAGCACGCTGCCATCTGCTTCGCCGCCGTGCTCGCCGCTGTCGCAGGCACGGCAGGCACCGCCTCGGCGCAGTCGGCGCCCGTCGCTTCCTCGCGCACCGTTCCGGCCCAGGTGCACAACAGCAGCGACGTCGCGCTGGACGAGCGCCTGGCGCGCGATTGGGGCCTGCGTCCCGAGGAGTGGGCGCGCTACCGCCAAGTGATGCAGGGGCCGCTGGGCATCTACTCCCCGAACCTCGATCCGCTCACGGCGCTGGGCATCGAGGCGCGCAGCGACGAGGAACGCAGCCGCTATGCGGAGCTGCAGGTGCAGGCGGAATCGAAGCGCGTGGGCAAGACGCTGGCCTACCAGCGGGCCTACGACGCGGCCTGGAAACGGCTCTATCCAGGACAGCAGCGCGTGAACATGCCAGGTGCGAAGGCGCCGGGCGCCGGCAACCGGGGCTCGGGCCGGCTGGCCGTCTTCGTGAAGACCGAGTGCCCGCCGTGCGAGCAGCGCGTGCGCCAGTTGCAGGCGGCCGGCACCGCCTTCGACCTCTACATGGTTGGCAGCCGCCAGGACGACGCCCGCATCCGCCAGTGGGCGACGCAGGCCGGCATCGACGCCGGCCGCGTGCGCTCGCGCACCATCACGCTCAACCATGACGCCGGGCGTTGGCTGTCGCTCGGCCTGCCCGGCGATCTGCCCGCCGTGGTGCGCGAGGTCAACGGCCAATGGCAGCGGCAGTAACCCGCCGTGCAGGCTGCGCGGCCTTGGTGCTCGGCCTTTGCGCCCATGCCGCCGTCGCCTTCGCCCAGCAGGTGCCGCCACCCGCTTACCAGCTCGCCGCCCAGCAGGCGGGCGTGCCGTCGCCGGTGCTCTACGCGGTGGCGCTGCAGGAGAGCGGCGCACGACTGCGCGGCCGGCTGATCCCTTGGCCCTGGACGCTCAACGTCGCCGGCCGCGCCGAACGCTACGCCACGCGGGCCGAGGCCTGCGCGGGCATCCGCCGGGCGCTCGTCCGCACGCCGGCCAATCGCATCGACGCCGGCCTCGGCCAGGTCAATCTCGGCTACCACGCGCACCGCTACGCGCATCCCTGCGATCTGCTCGACCCGTACCGCAACCTCGCCATCGCCGCGGAAATCCTGCAAGAGCAGCACACCCCGGGCGAGGACTGGCTGGTCGCCATCGGCCGCTACCACCGCCCCGCGGGCGGCGAGCCGGCCGCGCGCTATCGCCGCAGCGTTCACCAGCACCTGACCCGCGTGCTCGGGCCGGGCGCTTCACTTCCCTCTGCCCGGAGCCCCACGCCATGAACCGCATCCTCCTTGCCGCGACTGCGGCGCTGCTGGCCGCCACCGCCAACGCGCAGGACCGCAGTCCCGCCACCAAGACCAGTTCCCCGCCGCTGATCGTGGTCGAGGACAAGGGCGGGGCCTCGGCGCTGCCGTACTACCGGGCCTTGAACCCGCAGGATGCGCAGCCAGGCCAACCGGCCACACCGCAACCGGCGCCCCAATCCACACCGCGGATTGGCAGTCCTGCCGAAGCCGAGGCGGCCATGCTGCCGGTGCGCTCGGCGCGGCTCACGCCGGGAGACGAACCGCGCCGCGTGATCCGCGCGCCGGGCCTGACACCGCTGTTCCTGGTCGGCGACGACGACCGCTCGCGCGCCTGGCTCAAGCAGCGTCGCGCGGACTTGCAGGCGCTGCGGGCCGTGGGCCTGGTGGTCAACGTGGCGACGCCCGAAGCCCTGGCCGCGCTGCGCCGCCTGGTACCTGGCTTGATGCTGTCGCCGGCCTCGGGCGACGACCTGGCGCAGCGCTTGGGGCTCAAGCACTACCCGGTGTTGATCACCGCCACGGGCATCGAGCCCTAACGTGACGTGAAGCGCCCGCCATGGCCCAGTCCCAAGCCGTTGAAGTTTTGCTGCGGCCAGCGGTGGAGCTATACACCGTCGCGGTCTGTGCGGGCGCCGCGTTTCTGTGCCTGGTGGCCCCGTGGTCGCTCGCGCTGAGCCCTTTGCTCGGCCTGGGCAGCGCGCTGGCCTTCCTCACCTTCGGCGCGCTGCGCTTTCACGACGCCTGGGCCATCCTGCGCTACCGGCGCAACATCCGGCGCCTGCCGCGCTACGTGATGACCAGCCGCGACGTGCCGGTGAGCCAGCAACGGCTGTTCGTCGGCCGGGGCTTCCGCTGGGACCAGCGGCACACGCACCGGCTGATGCAGACCTACCGGCCGGAGTTCAGGCGCTACGTCGAGCCGACGGCGATCTACCGGATGGCGCGGCGCATGGAAGAACGCCTGGAGTTCGCGCCGTACCCGCTGTCCAAGATGGCGAAGGCGCTGGCCTGGGACAGTCCGCTAAACCCCGCGCGGCCGCTGCCGCCGGTGGGCGGCCTGCCGCGGCTGCACGGCATCGAGCCGCATGAGGTCGACGTCACGCTGCCGCTGGCAGAGCGCGTCGGCCATTCCCTGGTGCTCGGCACCACGCGCGTTGGCAAGACCCGCCTGGCCGAGCTGTTCATCACGCAGGACATCCGGCGCAAGGTCAACGGGCAGCACGAGGTCGTGATCGTTTTCGACCCCAAGGGCGATGCGGACTTATTGAAGCGCATGTACGTGGAGGCCAAGCGCGCCGGGCGCGAAGGCGAGTTCTACGTCTTCCACTTGGGATGGCCGGACATTTCCGCGCGCTACAACGCGGTGGGCCGCTTCGGGCGCATCAGCGAAGTCGCCACGCGCATCGCGGGTCAGCTTTCCGGCGAAGGCAACAGCGCGGCGTTCCGCGAGTTCGCCTGGCGCTTCGTCAACATCATCGCGCGTGCCCTGGTGGAGCTGGGGCAGCGGCCGGACTACCTGCTGATCCAGCGCCACGTCATCAACATCGATGCGCTGTTCATCGAGTACGCCCAGCACTACTTCGCTAAGCACGAGCCGAAGGCTTGGGAGGTCATAGTCCAGCTTGAAGCCAAGCTGAACGACAAGAACATTCCCCGGAACATGATGGGCCGGGAGAAGCGCGTCATCGCACTGGAGCAGTACCTGTCGCAGGTGCGCATCTACGACCCGGTGCTCGACGGTCTGCGCAGCGCGGTGCGCTACGACAGGACGTACTTCGACAAGATCGTCGCCTCGCTCTTGCCGCTGCTGGAGAAGCTGACCACCGGCAAGATCGCGCAGTTGCTGGCGCCGAACTATTCGGACCTCACCGACCCGCGGCCGATCTTCGACTGGATGCAGATCATCCGAAAGCGGGCGGTGGTCTATGTCGGGCTCGATGCGCTGTCGGACGCGGAAGTTGCGGCTGCGGTCGGCAATTCGATGTTCAGCGATCTCGTCTCGGTCGCCGGGCACATCTACAAGTTCGGCATCGACGACGGCCTGCCGGGCGCTGCGACCGGCGCGAAGGTGCCGATCAACGTGCACGCCGACGAGTTCAACGAACTCATGGGCGACGAGTTCATTCCGATGGTCAACAAGGGCGGCGGCGCGGGCGTGCAGGTCACGGCTTACACGCAGACCCTCTCGGACATCGAGGCGCGCATCGGCAATCGCGCGAAGGCGGGCCAAGTGGTGGGCAACTTCAACAACCTGTTCATGCTGCGTGTGCGCGAGACCGCCACCGCCGAACTGCTGACGCGGCAACTGCCCAAGGTCGAGGTCTACACAACCACGGTGATGAGCGGCGCCACCGACAGCTCGGACCCGACCGGCAACACCGCCTTCACCTCGAACACCCAGGACCGCATCAGCAGCAACAGCGTGCCGCTGATCGAGCCGGCGCACGTGGTCGGCCTGCCCAAGGGCCAGTGCTTCGCGCTAATCGAGGGCGGCCACCTGTGGAAGGTGCGCATGCCACTGCCGGCACCCGATCCCGACGAGGCCATGCCCAAGGATTTGCAGGAGCTGGCCGGCTACATGCGGCAGCACTACGTCGAAGCCGGCGACTGGTGGGACAACAAGGGGCTTCCCGGTCTGCAGGACCAGGCGCTGCCCGACGATCTGCTCGCCGACTTCAAGCAGATGGCGAGCGCGGATGAAAGGGACACGGCATGAGCGATCCCGCCGTCGCTGTCCAGCGCCAGCAGGTTCGCCAGCAGGGCCTGATCGCGGGGCTGGTCACGCTGCCGTTTCGGCTCTTCGGGGTGCTGTGCGGTTCGTTGCTGTTGTGCATCCTGATCGAGTGCATCGGCATGCACTTCTTCTGGCCCGATCAGGGCTGGCGCCATGCGCAGGGCATGCTGAACTACGAGCTGTCGCAGGTCTCGGAGCATTTCACGCAAAGCGTGCTGGTGCAGGAGCCGGGGCGCAGTGCGCGCCAGCTCGTGGAGTGGGCCTACCAAGGGCTCTTCGTGAAGACGGGCCTGCTGGACTGGATACGCGACGCCGCGGCGCAATCGCGCGCCGGAGCGCAGAGCCAGGCGCAGGACTTCCGCTACTACATCGGGCAGCTCTACGTGCACGTCGAGAGCTATCTGATTGCCTCGGCCTACACGGTGCTGGTGTTCCTCGTGCGGCTGCTGGTGCTGGTCCTGACGTTGCCGCTGTTCCTGATGGCCGCCTTCACGGGCCTGGTAGACGGCCTGGTGCGCCGCGACGTGCGCGGCTTCGGCGCCGGGCGCGAATCGGGCTTCGTCTACCACCGGGCGAGAGCCAGCCTGATGCCGCTGGCGGTGCTGCCCTGGGTCACGTACCTCGCGCTGCCGGTCAGCGTGCATCCGCTGCTGATCCTGCTGCCCAGCGCCGCGCTGCTGGGCGTCGCGGTCTGCATCGCGTCGGCGACCTTCAAGAAGTACCTGTAGCCGCATCAGCGTCCGCCGCGGAAAGCGGTAGCTGGCCGGTTCCGATTGATTGCGGCGCCGGAAGACCGGCCGTTTGAGCATCGAGCCATCCGCATCCCTCGGAGTACGACTCGATGGAAACCACTCGCAATCCCGCGCAGCTCCGGCGCTTTGCCGTCGCGGCACCCTGGGCCACGCGCCTTGCCGCGCTGCTGCTCGCCGCTGCGGGATTGCAGCCCGCCATCGCCGCCGATGCCGCCGGCAACGCTGCAGAGCGCGAGATGCTCGCCGCGGTGACGCGCCAGCTCGAACTGCTCGACCGCCTCGCCGAGCGTGCGGCCACGGCCGCGCCGCAGGAGCGTACCCGCTATCACTTCGACTACGCGCGGCTGCGTGCCGACCTGGACCGCGTGCGCACCGGCGTGCGCGACTACCTCGTTCCGCAGCGCGCCCAGCCGCGTGATCCCGTGCCGCTGGCCGGCGACTACACGCGCAGCAGCGGGGCCACCGCGCCGCCGGCCAAGGAGGCGCCGTCGCCATGACGCCTTCCGCCGATCAGGTCGCCGCCTTCACGGCCAACGGCGGCTTCGCGCCGGGGGCCGTCTCCACCGTCGTGCTCGGTTTCGTCTTCGCCGTCCTGCTGCTGTGGGGCATGTGGGCGATGCGCACCGCCTATGTCGGCTGGGCCGAGCACCACCTGACCCAACGCCAGTTCCTCGGCGTCATCGTGCGCTTCGTCGCGATGTACCTGGTGCTGGGCTTTTTCCTCCTGTCCTGACCCCATGAAAGGTACTTCGCCATGAACGCTCCCGCTCCTTCTCGCCGTCCCACTTCGCTGCCTTCGCGCATCGCCATGCTGCTGGTGCCGCTGGCAATCGCCGCCGTGCCGCTGCCGTCGTTCGCAGGTCTGCCCACGATGGAAGATCCGTCGCGCGGCACCGGCAGCGGCATCATGCAGACGCTGCAGAACTACGGCTACGACATCGTGCTGCTGATCGCGCTGCTCGTCGTCGCCTCAATGTTCGTCGGTGTCTGCTACCACGCCTACACGCGCTACGCAGAGATCCACACCGGCCGCGCGACGTGGGGCCAGTTCGGACTGACGGTGGCGGTGGGCGCGATCCTGCTGGTCGTCGGCATCTGGCTGCTGACCAAGGCCTCCGGCGTCCTGTAAGGCCCGGCAACGATGGCCGGCGCCCCGGAGAGCCCGTCGCGCGATGGGCTCGTGACCTTCTTGCCGCATCGCATCAACCGCCATCCAGTGGTCGTGCGCGGGCTCACGGCCGACGAGCTGTGGGTCTGCGCCGGCCTGTCCGGTGCGGCCGGGCTCGTGGCCGGCGTGCCGCTGGCCTGGCTCACGCACAGCATCGCGATGGTGCCCACACTAATCGTCGCCGGCATCGGCGTCGGCGTCTTCGTGGGCGGCGGCATGCTGCGGCGGTGGAAGCGTGGCCGGCCCGACACTTGGCTGTACCGCCAGATCCAGTGGCGCCTCGCGCTGCGCTACCCCGCGCTGGCGGTGCACGCGGGCGGCGGTCAGCTCATCACTCGCTCGGGCTGGTGGTCCACGCGGCGCCTGCGGCCCGATCCGTCTGTGCGTCGAGGTTGAACATGAGCCGATTCAAGAACGAGGTCGCACACCTGCAGGCGCACGTGAAGACCCTGCGCCTGGCCGGCGCCGCGCTGTTCGTCGTGGCGTTGCTGCTCGGTTTCGGATGGTGGAGCGCGCCCAAGAGCCTGACCATCCACGTGCCGCCCGACCTGCGCTCGGGCAGCACCCGCAAGTGGTGGGACGTGCCGCCGGAGAGCGTCTACGCCTTCACCTTCTACATCTGGCAGCAGGCCCAACGCTGGCCGACCAACGGCGAGCAGGACTACCCGCGCAACCTGCATGCGCTGTCAGCCTACTTCACGCCGAGCTGCCGCGCCTTTCTGCAACAGGACTTCGAGTTCCGGCGCAGCAATGGCGAGCTGCGCCAACGCGTGCGCGGCATCTACGAGATACCCGGCCGCGGTTACGGCGACGACCCGGCCATGCGTGTGCGCACCGTGTCCGCAAACAACTGGATCGTCACGTTGGACGTGAGCGCCGACGAGTACCTGGGCGCCGAGCAAGTCAAGCGCGCGCTGGTGCGCTACGCGCTCAAGGTCGTGCGCATGGACGTGGACCCCGAGCGCAATCCGTTCGGCCTGGCGCTGGACTGCCACGCGCGCGCGCCGGAGCGCATCGAGACCCCGCCGCCTGCGGCGCCGCCCGGTCGGGCCGCGAGCGCCGGCTCCAACTTGCAGGGAGACACCCCATGAAGTCCCTCGTGAAGCGTTCATCTGCGGCGGTCCTGGCCCGCCTGCTGCTGTGCCTGGCCTTTGTGCCCGCGGCCCATGCCATCGAAATCCTGCGTTGGGAGCGTCTGCCGCTGGCGGTGCCGCTGGTGGTCGGCCAGGAGCGTGTGGTGTTCATCGAGCGCAATGTGCGTATCGGCGTGCCGCCCACGGTTGGCGAGCAGTTGCGCGTGCAGAGCGCCGGGGGCGCGATCTACCTGCGCGCCAGCGCGCCGGTCCCGCCCACGCGGCTGCAATTGCAGGACGTGGAATCGGGGGCGCTGATCCTGCTGGACATCGCGGCCGAGCCAGCGAAAGCAGGCCAGCCGGCGCTGGAGCCCGTGCGCATCGTGGAAGGTGACGTGCCGGCGACCCGCTACGGCGAGCCGGTGAAGACTGCGGCGACGGTGGATGACGATGTGGAACGTACCGCACCGGCGGCGAAGCGCGCCACGCCGGTGGCCGTCGTGCTCACGCGCTATGCGGCGCAGAACCTCTACGCGCCGCTGCGCACCGTCGAGCCCGTTCCCGGCATCGGCCGCGTCAACCTGCGGCGCGGCCTGGAGTTTTCCACCTTGCTGCCCACGCTGCCGGTGCGCGCGCAGGCGCTGGCCGCTTGGCGGCTCGAAGATCAGTGGGTGACGGCGGTGAAGCTCACCAACACCTCCGCGCGCGGGCTCGACCTGGACCCGCGCGCCTTGCAGGGCGACTTCCTCGCCGCGACCTTCCAGCACCCGAACCTGGCGCCGGCCGGCCGCGCCGCCGACACCACGGTCGTCTACCTCGTTACCCGTGGCCACGGCCTGGCCGAGTCGCTGCTGCCCAAGCTCTCGCCGATCGACGCGACGGTGAACCTGCCGCCGGCAGCGGCGGCCGGCCAGGCCGAAGGAGGTGCCCGCCATGAAAAGTAACCCCCTTCTGAAATGGCTGCTGATCCCGATGGCACTGGTGCTGCTGTTCGTCGGCATCAAGATGTTCTCCGGGGATCGCGGCGCCAAGCCCACGCCGGCCGGCACCGCCAACCCGCTCACGCCCGAAGAGATGAAGGCGCTGGGCATCGAGGGCGACACGCCGCGCGATACCGTCGCCACGCTGGTGGCCCAGGTCAAGCAGTTGCGCAACGAGCTGCAGACGGCGCTCAACGACAACAAGAACCAGAAGAGCGAGAACGAGCGCATGCGCGCGCGGGAGAGCGCGATCGACCAGCGCATCCAGTCCGCGCTCGAAGGCGAGCGCGGCCGCCTGCAGCAGGACCGCGAGCAGTTGGCCGGCGACCGCCAGCAGACCCAGGGCCTGCTGCAAGACCTGCAGCGGCGCCTGGACGGACTTTCCGGCAAGGGCGGCCAGGCCGATCTGCCGGTCGGGCTCGGGCTGGAAGACGGCGACGGCAAGGGTTTCGGCAGCACCCAGGGCGGTGCCGCGCGCAGCACCAGCGGCACGCGCTGGGTGGAACCCGACGACGCGAAGCCTTCGGTGAAGAATGGCAGCGGCGGCGGCCTGAACTTCCCGACCAGCTTCGGGCCGGCGCAGAAGACGCTTTCCGACACGGCCGACAACGTGGCAAGTACCGTGGTGGACGCCGGCAGCCGCGCCGTGGGCGCGTCGGCCAAGCCGGTCTACACAGTGCCGTCGAACTCGACGCTGATGGGCTCCATCGCGATGACCGCGCTGATCGGCCGCGTGCCGATCGACGGCACGGTCAACGACCCGTACCCCTTCAAGGTGCTGATCGGCCCGGACAACCTGACCGCCAACGGCATCGACATTCCCGACGTGGCCGGCGCGGTGGTCAGCGGCACGGCCTCCGGCGACTGGACGCTCTCCTGCGTGCGCGGGCAGATTCGCTCGGTGACGTTCGTCTTCAACGACGGCACGGTGCGCACGATGCCGGAGGACGGCACCCGCAACCAGAACGGCGGCGGTGGGTCGGGCGGCAACGCGAACAGCACCACGCACGGCGGCCTGGGCTGGATCAGCGACCCCTATGGCATTCCCTGCGTCAGCGGCGAACGGCGCAGCAATGCGCAGCAGTACCTGGGCTCGCAAGCGCTCATCACCGCGGCTGGTGCCGGTGCGGCGTCGCTGATCAAGTCGGACAACGGCAGCGTGGCCGTGGTCGCCAACAACAACGGCTCGCTCGGCACGGTCGGTATCAGCGGCAACGAGGCGATGGGCCGCATCCTCGCCGGGGGCGTGCGCGACATGGCCGATTGGGTCAACAAGCTGTACGGGCAGGCCTTCGCCGCGGTCTACGTGCGCCCCGGCGCCAAGGTCGCCGTGCACCTGGAGCAGCCGCTCAACATCGACTACGACGCCAAGGGGCGCCGGGTCAAGCACCGCATCGGAGGCAAGCATGCGTCGGATTTGGATTGAATCGGCCGCGGTCCTGTGCGCGGTCGCAGTGCTGGGCGGCTGCGCCACCAGCAAGGACGAGCTGCTGCCGCACGGCGATCACACGATGCTCGATGTGTGGAACCAGGAGACGGGCGGCAGCGCCGGTGGCGGGCAAGCCGCGCGGCAACTGCTCGATGCACGCCAGGGCTTGCGCCGGCCGCTGACCGAGGCCGATGCGCAGGCAGCGCCCGCCGCCGCTGCCGCTTACACGCGCACCGCGGCCAACGAGGTCTACCGCCAGTTCCACCGGCTGCCGAACCCGGACCTGGTGATGTACGTGTTTCCGCACCTGGCCGGCAGCGATCCGGTGCCCGTGCCCGGCTACACGACCGTTTTTCCCCTGTACCAGCGCGTGCAGTACGCGATGCCCGGCGAGCGCGTGGAGGACTACTGATGGCCTGGACCTTGCCCTGGCCGCGCAAGGCCCTCGTATCGGTTGGCCCTGAGCCGCAGGGCGAGGATGCCTGGTCGCAGCATGTGACGGCGCTGGCGGCGCACGGCATCTCGGAGCCGGGCACTGCAGCGGACGGCCAGCCGCGCCGTCCAGCCACCGAGGCGGACCTGCAGGCGCTCTACGGCGTGTCGCCGTCCTTCGCCGATCTGTTGCCGTGGGTGGAGTACCTGCCTGGCTCCAAGAGCATGCTGCTGGAAGACGGCCAGTCGGTGGCGGGCTTCTTCGAGCTGGCGCCGGTCGGCACCGAGGGCCGCGAGATGGCCTGGCTGTGGCAGGCACGCGATGCGCTGGAGAACGCGCTGCAGGACTCCTTCGACGAACTCGACGAGAACCCGTGGGTGGTGCAGCTCTACGCCCAGGACGAATCGACCTGGGACAACTACCTGCGCGGCCTGGCCGACTATGTGCGGCCGCGCGCCCAGGGCAGCGCCTTCACCGATTTCTACGTGAGGTTCTTCGCGCACCACCTGCGTGCCATCGCCAAGCCTGGCGGCCTGTTCGAGGACACGGCGGTGACGCGCCTGCCGTGGCGCGGCCAGGTGCGGCGCGTGCGCATGGTGGTCTATCGGCGCGCAAGCGCGGCGAACGCATCGCGGCGCGGCCAGTCGCCCGAGCAGGCGCTGACGACGATCTGCGACCGGCTCGCGGGTGGCCTCACCAACGCGGGCGTGAAGTCGCGCCGCATGGAAGCGGCCGACATCCACGACTGGCTGCTGCGCTGGTTCAATCCGCACCCGGCGCTGCTCGGTCCCAGCGCCGACGACCGCGAACGCTTCTATGCGCTGACGCGCTATCCCGACGAAACCGAGGGCGGCGAGATCGAGCTGGCCAGCGGCGACTTCGCGCAGCGCCTGTTCTTCGGCCAGCCGCGCTCGGACGTGGCGAACGGCACCTGGCTGTTCGACGGCATGCCGCACCGGGTCATCGTCATGGACCGCCTGCGCATGCCGCCCGCTACGGGCCACGTCACCGGCGAGACGCGCAAGGGCGGCGATGCGGTCAACGCGCTGTTCGACCAGATGCCGGAAGACACGGTGATGTGCCTGACGCTGGTCGCCACGCCGCAGGACGTGCTCGAAGCGCACCTGAACCACCTGAGCAAGAAGTCGGTCGGCGAGACCCTGGCTTCCGAGCAGACCCGGCAGGACGTGCAGCAGGCGCGCGGCCTGATCGGCAGTGCGCACAAGCTCTATCGCGGCGCGCTGGCCTTCTACCTGAGGGGCCGCGATCTGGCCCAGCTCGACGCACGCGGGCTGCAACTGGTCAACGTCATGCTCAACGCCGGCCTGCAGCCGGTGCGCGAGGAAGACGAAGTGGCGCCGCTCAACAGCTACCTGCGCTGGCTGCCGTGCGTGTTCGATCCGGCCGCCGACAAGCGCCAGTGGTACACGCAACTGATGTTCGCGCAGCATGCAGCGAACCTCGCGCCGGTGTGGGGCCGCAGCCAGGGAACCGGCAATCCCGGCATCACGTTCTTCAACCGCGGCGGCGGGCCGATCACCTTCGACCCGCTAAACCGGCTCGACCGGCAGATGAACGCGCATCTTTTCCTGTTCGGCCCCACCGGCTCGGGCAAGAGCGCCACGCTCAACAACATCCTGAACCAGGTGACGGCCATCTACCGGCCGCGGCTGTTCATCGTCGAAGCGGGCAACAGCTTCGGCTTGTTCGGCGACTTCGCGGCGCGGCTGGGCATGAAGGTGCATCGCGTCAAGCTGGCCCCCGGTGCCGGGGTGAGCCTCGCGCCGTTCGCCGACGCCCACCGGCTGGTCGAAACGCCTAGCCAGGTGCAGACGCTGGATGCCGACGCCCTGGACGAGGACCGCGACGAGGCGGCACAGGCAGCGGATGCCGACGAGCAGCGTGACGTGCTGGGGGAACTGGAAATCACTGCGCGGCTGATGATCACCGGCGGCGAGGACAAGGAAGAGGCGCGCATGACGCGCGCCGACCGCAGCCTGATCCGCCAGTGCATCCTCGATGCGGCCCAGCGTTGCGTGGCCGACGAGCGCACCGTCCTCACGCGCGACGTGCGCGATGCGCTGCGCGAGCGCGCCCGCGATACGGCACTGCCCGAGGTGCGGCGCGCGCGGCTGCTGGAAATGGCCGACGCAATGGATATGTTCTGCCAGGGCGTGGACGGCGAGATGTTCGACCGGCCCGGCACGCCCTGGCCCGAGGCCGACATCACCATCGTCGATCTGGCGACCTTCGCGCGCGAGGGCTACAACGCGCAGCTTTCCATCGCCTACATCAGCCTTATCAACACGGTCAACAACATCGCCGAGCGCGACCAGTTCCTCGGCCGGCCGATCATCAACGTGACGGACGAGGGGCACATCATCACCAAGAACCCGCTGCTTGCGCCCTACGTCGTCAAGATCACGAAGATGTGGCGCAAGCTCGGCGCCTGGTACTGGCTGGCGACGCAGAACATCGACGACCTGCCCAAGGCCGCCGAGCCCATGCTCAACATGATCGAGTGGTGGATCTGCCTCTCGATGCCGCCCGACGAGGTGGAGAAGATCGCGCGCTTCCGCGAGCTGAACGCGGCGCAGAAGGCGCTGATGCTGTCGGCCCGCAAGGAGGCCGGCAAGTTCAGCGAGGGCGTGATCCTTTCCAAGAGCATGGAGGTGCTGTTCCGTGCGGTGCCGCCCAGCCTCTACTTGGCGCTGGCCCAGACCGAGCCGGAAGAGAAGGCGGAACGCTTCCAGTTGATGCAGCAGTACGGCATCGGCGAGCTGGATGCGGCGTTCAAGATCGCCGAGAAGATCGACCGCGCCCGCGGTATCCAGTCGCTGGCGCTCGATGCGTTCGCTGCACAGGCTTGAGGGGAGAAAACCATGCGGATCGCTCGCTTCGTTCCATCCCGCTCGGTCGCACTGGTCACTGTGCTGCTCGTGGTTGCGCTGGTCGCGACGGTCTGGCTCGGCATCCAGACACAGACGCCGGTCACCGGAGACGCTTTCACGCCTGCCGAATTCAACCCGACGCCGACGCCGGCACCTGCCACCACCACCGGCCCACCTTGGCGATATGGCCGCGACGATGCGCGCTTCACGGTGGTGGAGTACGCCGACCTCGAATGTCCGTTCTGCCGCGCGTACTTCGCGGTGCTCAAACAGTGGATCGACGCGCACCCCGAGGTGAACTGGCAGTGGCACCACCTGCCGCTGACCACGCACGAGCCGGCCGCGACCGCCAATGCGCGCCTGGTCGAGTGCGTCGGCGAGGCCGGCGGCCCGACCGGGTTCTGGCAGGCGGTCGAGTGGGTCTATGCGCACACCCGCGGCGACGGCCAGGGCCTGCCCGAGGGCCTGAGCTATCCCGGCATCACGCCCGCAGCCCAGAGCTGCCTCGACAGCGACCATCCCGACGCGCTGATCCGCGCGCAGTCGGCGAGCGCCGCGCAGGAGGGCATCAAGGTCACGCCCACGCTGCGCCTGCAGGATCGCCAGTCCGGCAAGACGCTGCTGCTGCATGGCCCGGTGGAAGGCGATGCGCTGCTGTCGGCCATCGACCTGCTGGCGGCTGGCGGCACCACCGAGACCGCATCGAAGGAATTGCCTCCCGAGTCCCTCGGCGACATGCCCAGGTAGCCACGATCTCCAAGGCCATCCGTTGGTTCGAGCCCATCACGTCGGACGAGGAAGTGGCCGCCGGTGCCAAGCCGGTCGATGACCTGTGCGGCGAAGCCTGCGACGAGGCCGGCCGGGACAACTGCAGCACGGCCGAGGGCCTGCGCCTGCGCGCCGGCCGGCTGGTCGATCCGTTCTGGCAGGTCCATTCTTCCTGGCGCTCGTTGCGAAAGCGGTCTGTGCGCGGTGCGGATTCCTTGTCGCGGCGGACATGCCTTCGGCGTTCGACTAGGGGCCTTGCTCTCATTCCCAGGACGCCCGCCATGACGGCCCCCTTGTTCAGTTCCATTCCGCGGCTGCGGGCCGCGCGCATCGCGTGCGCGGGAGGGCTTCTGCTGTGCCTGCTCGCCCCGGCCGTCTTCGCTGCCGATGTGCTGGTCGTGACCGACAGCCGCCATCCAGTGCAGTCCGCTGGTGGTGCTCGCATGATCGAGCTGGACCTGTCCGAGCGCATCGAGGCCGAGCTGGCGGCCGGTCTGCCCAACGACCCCAGCCGCGCCGCCGCGCTCGTGCAGCAGCGCCTGCGCGATGGCGGCCAGGCCTTGCAGCGGCGGATTGGCAACGCCTACCAGGGTGTGACCGACGCCTGGGGGCTGGGCATCGCCAGGGTGCCCGCCGTGGTGGTCGACCGCCGCTACGTGGTCTACGGCGAGCCCAACGTGGCGCGCGCCGTGGCCCGCATCGAAGCCCATCGGAGGACGCAGCCATGAAACGCCTGCTGTCGGCATCGTCGCGCCGTGCCCGCCTTGCCATCGCCTCGGTGCTGCTGGGCGGCGCGGCATCGAGCTTCGCACTGAACACCGCCACTATCGTGTCCTCGGCCCTGTCGCCCGACTGCATCGAGTACCGCGTCGTCGGCATCTGCTACTGGCTGTTCTGCACCTGGACGGGCTGCACGGTGCGCACGTCCGTGAAGGTGCGCCACTACGTGCCGGACGCGGTGGTATCGAGCTACAGCAACACCGGCGAGAACCCCTGGGTCGAGGTCCGTGCAATGAGCGCGCCGAACCCGACTGCGCAGGCTGGCGGGGACGGCACCACCAATGAAGAGCACGAGAACAACCTCGCCAAGTTCAAGAACGCAGACGTCATCGGCCACCCTGGCGGCTACGTGTTCAGCCAGTTCGCCAGCTCCTTCGGCTACTCGTGCGAGGGTGCCGGCACGGCCTTCATGCCGTACCTGCTCAGCACGCTGGACACCATCGCCTGGCGCTACAACATCCCGGAAGCCTTCTACCCCGAAGCGCTCATTCCCGGCCGTCGCGAGATCGGCACGCGCACTGGCATGAACTTGTGGGGCAACGTGTACGCGCGCGGCGGCTTCCTGCACCAGACCGACGACCACAAGAGCGGCGCCGTGGTCGCGCAGCGCGCGGGCGACATCGTGACGCGCCGCAACCAGATTCACGTGTACCAGCCTCTGCTGGCCAACGCCCGCGACGGCTACTGGCCGGCCGGCGCGCTGATGGAGACCGACGCCTCGACGGGCAAGTGGCAGCCGCTCACGCCCACGCTCTCGAACAGTTGCGTGGTCTTCCCGCACAGCGGAAGCCTCACCCAGGCCCAGCAGGGCGACTACGCCTGGGCGCTGTGGCGGCCCTATGCCTGCTGCCAGCGCCGCGGCCAGGTCTTCCTCGGCAGCGTCGATTTCAACTGAGGTGCGCCCCATGAAAACGTCTCTCTCCCGTCTCACGCAACGCGCCAAGCCCTACACGCTCAGCATCGCGCTCGCCTGCGCCGTCACCGCTGCGGCCGGCGTCGCCTGGGCGCAGACCCGCATCGACCCGACCGGCGTCGGCGTGAGTGGCAGCGTCATCGGCGACGACGTGCTCTACAGCATCGGCGGCGGCCGTGCCGTCTCCATGGGCGGCGCCGGAAACATGCAGAGCATCGGCGTGGGCATCGGCTGGAACAGCAACCTCATCTGTGGCGACATGAGCATCACGACGACGCTGCAGAACCAGTTGAACGGCATCACCAACGGCTTCCAGCAGATCATGAGCAACGTGATCCAGAGCGCGACCAGCGCCGTGGCCTCGCTGCCGGCGCTGATCATCCAGCGCGCCGACCCGGGCCTCTACAACCTGCTGACCAACGGCGTGCTGCAAGCGCGGCTCGACTTCGACCGCAGCAAGCTGACCTGCAAGGCGATGGCCAACCGGATGGCGGACATGGCGGGCGGCCAGGCGGGCTGGGATCAGCTCGCCGAGGGCTTCGCGCTGCGCGATGCGGTGAGCAGCACCGATGCGGTATCCGCCGTGGAGCAGGCCGAATCCAACAAGGGCAACAACGGCGTGCCCTGGGTCGGGGGCGGCAACGCGGGCGGTTCGGGCCAAGGCTCGATCAAGGTGGTCGGCGACGTGACCCGTGCTGGCTACAACCTGCTCAACAGCCGCGGCGTCACCGACACCTCGTCCATCCCACGCGCCTCCTGCGGCAACCGGCTCACTTGCCAAACCTGGTCCTCGCCGCAGGCCGCAGCGGACTTCGCCACGCGCGTGCTCGGCGAGCGCGAGCAGCGCACCTGCGAGACCTGCACCAAGACGCAGACGACGCCTGGCGTCGGCCTGACGCCGGTGATCCAGGAAGAGTACGAGACCAAGCTGCAGGCGCTGCAGGGCCTGGTGACCGGCTCGACGCCGATGACGGTGGCGAACCTCGAAGCCGCCGGCAGCAATTCGCTGCCGATTACGCGCGGCGTGATCGAGGCGCTGCGCGACGAACCCGACCAAGACCTGCTCGGCAAGCGCCTGGCGTCCGAGGCCGCGCTGTCGGGCGTGCTGGAGAAGGCCTTGCTGTTGCAGCGCACGCTGCTGACCGGCAAGAAGGAGCCCAACGTCGCCGCCAACGAGTTGGCCGTGAAGGCGGTCGATCAGGAGAACACGGCGCTGGAGCAGGAGATCAACAACCTCAAGACCGAGCTGGAGCTGCGGCGCACGCTGGCCGGTAATTCGGCGATGGCGATCGTGCAGCGGCACGGCACCCGCGCCGCCGGCTCGCGCGGCATCTTCGAGGGCGACACCACGCGCGACCGGCTCAAGGAAGTGCAGAAGCCGAGGAACAACTGATGGCCGCGCGCGCATGGACCTGGCTGCGGCCCGCCTGGTTGTTCAACCGGCGCGTGGCCCTCGCGCTGCTGTGGGTGCTGGCGGTCGCCAGCATCGCGGCGGGCGTCAACGTCATCGGCCTGCATGTTGTCGGCAGCATCGACGGCTGGGAGCGCTGGCTGCGCGAGCACTCGGTCCACTTCCTGGTGTGGCGGCTGCTGGTCTACGCGGTGACGGCCTATGGCTGGTGGTGGATGCGGCGGCGGCTGCGCGAGCGCGAGCCGTCACCCGAGGCGCACCAGCGCCTGCTGCGCGTCGAGATCGCGGCCGTCGTCACCCTGGTGCTGCTCGAAGGCAGCCAACTGCTGCGCGGCGGCTGAACGACCGAAGGCGAGGAGCACGCCATGACTCTCTACACGACTGACTACCTGGAGTATTACCTGACGCTCGTCGGGTGGATCGTCAACAACGGCATCTGGAACATCCTGGTGGCCAGCGGCGTGTTCGCGCTGCCCTTCGTCGTGATCGTCGTGCAGGAATGGCTGCGCGCACGGGCCGAAGGCGCCGACGAGGGCAACAAGGGCGTGCTGTCCTCGATGCGCATCGAGAACCGGGTGTGGGTGGCGATCGTCGTCATCCTGTTTGCCGGCGTGCCCTTCATCCCAGTCGACCTCAGCACGATCCGCTTCGACACGACGCGCTCCGCGCAGTGCCAGGTCAGCGTGCCGCAGCCCAACGACACGGGCTGGTCGAATGCCTACACGACCCTCAACAACCAGAGCGCGCTGGTGCCGGTGTGGTGGTTCTTCATGCACTCGATCTCGAAGGCTGTGACCGGAGGCGCGGTGGCGGCGATCCCCTGCGGCACGGACCTGCGGCAGATGCGCATGGACGTGGACGCCACCCGCATCGACGACCCCGTTCTGGCCCAGGAAGTCGGCGACTTCGTGCACGACTGCTACGGCCCGTCGCGCGCCAAGCTGTTCATGTCTCGGCCCACGCTCTCCGACGACCAGATGAACGACGTGACCTGGATCGGGTCGAGCTACTTCCTGGACAACGCGGGCTTCTACGACACCTACCACTCCAACACGCCGCGCACGGCCTGGCCCTACGACGCGACGCGCGATGCGGGGCTGGCCCAGGTGGACAGCGGCGGGGGCTACCCGACCTGCAGGCAGTGGTGGTCCGACGGCAACAGTGGCCTGCGTGCGCGCCTGCTGGCCCAGGTCGATCCCGGCCTGCTGACGCGCATCGGCGGCTGGGCGGGTTTCCTGTCGCAGGCCGAGGTGAACGACTCGGTGATCCGCGCCGTGGTCTCGCCGCGGCAGCAGAAGATGAACCAGGGCTCGGTCTACACCGACTACGGCGGGCAGATCGAGAAGACGCTGCCCAACATCGTCACGCGCGGTGCCGGCGACCTGGGCATGACGATGGGCTCGCTCGGCTTCTTCCCCGCGATGGACGTGGTGCGCCAGGCGCTGCCGATGGTGCTGTCGCTGCTCAAGATGGCCTTGGTCATCTGCATCCCGCTCGTGCTGGTCTTCGGCACCTACGAGCTGAAGGCCCTGGTCGCGGTGAGCTGCGTGGAGTTCGCGCTGTTCTTCGTGGACTTTTGGTTCCAGCTCGCGCGCTGGCTCGACTCCACCATCCTCGATGCGCTCTACGGCTGGGGCTTCGGCGCGAACCGGCCGCACAGCAACTTCGATCCGCTGATCGGGCTGAACAACGCCTTCGGGGACATGCTGCTGAACTTCGTCATGGCGACGATGTTTCTCATTCTTCCCAGCTTGTGGGTCACCGCACTTGGCTGGGTGGGCGTTCGCGCAGGCGGCGTGCTTCAAGGGTTGGCAAGCGGGACTAGGGAAGCCGGACAAGCAGGTAGCAGGGGATCAAACATGCTGATCAGCGCCGCCAAGAAGTAACGCGCGCCGCGACGTGCATCAGTCGTCTTTGAATCGAGGGTCTGGATCGTCGTCGTAAGACGCTGGGTGATAGAACAGGCCCTGACGATGATCGCCTTCCTCTGCTTTACGACCGAGAAAGTCAGAGTCCTCTTCGTCGTGGTCTTGCTTCGCCATCCACGACACGACCACCAGACCAACGATCAGCAGAGCCAGCCAAAACGCGCTGTAGAGCAACACACCCAGGGCAGCGAGTTTGACGACCAGCGACGCCGCCTGGACGAGATCAGGCGCCAAGCCCTGCCCACGCAACCAGCCCTGTGCCCGCCGGTCCAGACGCGCACAGCCTCGCCACGCTCGGCCTAACGTGCGGCCGAGGCGTTCTGCGAAAGTGGTCTGTGCGGCGGTCTTCATGGTGGCTACCTCATGATCGTCCTGTGCTCTGCTCGTTTGATTGAATCCTGCATGAGCTTTCAACCCATGGTGGAAATTCTGTGCGATATCTAATCAGGTTGAACACGAAGGCATGCAGCGCGTCAGCCTTTGCGTTCGTCCTGCCAGTCGGCTTTGCTCGCTGCCACCAGCGCAGCCCAATCGTCCGGCGGGTTGCCGCGCCCCAGCATCTTCTCGAACACCGCGTAGGGGTCGGACTTGCTGCCCGCCGACCGCAAAGTCTGCTCGTCGTTGACCCAGGCGTACACGATGACCTTCGCCTTCGAGTCGTACCGGAAGAACAACCGATACCGTCGCCCGAGTTTGGCCCGCCGCCAGTGGCGGTAATCCGGCCCCATGGTGTTGCCCTGCCGGTATTCGTCGCGCGCCGGATCGCTCGGCACCCCGTCCTGTATCAACTGGACCAAGGCCCGGAAGAACTTGACGTTGGCGTTGGACGCGAAGCCCTCCGGGTCGCTCTCTTGCGCACGCAGCACTGCCGCGCGCAGCTTCTTCAACTGCTCGATCAGGTTGTCGTGAAACAGCAGCGTCCAGCCATACTGCTGCATCAGATTTCCACGTCCTCATCGAAGTCCTCACCCAGGACAACCTTGTGGCCTGCATGCTCCAGCATCGTGCGAGCCAGATCCTCCGGCAGACCGCGGATGTTCCGGCCCGCCTCGATGTCGCTGGCCAGCAGGGTCAGGAACGCGGCGATGGCCGGGTCTTCATGCTCGGCGTCTGCGCGGGTCACGACGACTTCGCCGCCGCGCAGGTCGAACGCCACCTTGCCGCCGGTGTCCACGCCCAGCACCTGCCGGATGGACTTGGGCAGCGTGATCTGACCCTTGGAGGTCAGCGTCGCGACTTCGTGGATTTCGGGCATGGCGGCACTCCTGATGGCAATGCCCGGATGGTAAGGAAGTTTCCTTACCTTGTCAATGTGAGTGCGCATGGGGGCTCCTGTCGGGCGGATGGAATCGGCTCCATCGTAGGCAGGGCACAGCCAGCCTTCCCGCATCAATGCGCCTTGGGCCAGACCCGGATTGGTTGTGGCCGGGACGCCCCGGTTGCCCTATATCCAAAGGCTTCCAAAAGGCCAAAGGGCTGGGGAAGGGGCAAGGGAATGGGGCCAAGGGGAATGGCCCTACCCGAAAAGGCCAAAAGGCTCCCCCGACCGGCCACCGTCCGGGGTTCGCCATGCTCTCGCTGTTCCAATGCAAACGGCCACCGCCTGCCTCTGGCGCGGCGCCGACACCCACACCTCCCGCCGATCCCGGCAAAGGCCTGATACGGCCGGAGCCGGCCGCATCGCTGCTGGCGACACCCCGCCGGCAGCGGCTGCTGGAACACATCTGGCAGCGCACCTCGCTATCGCGCCGCCAGTTCGCCACGCTGTACCTGGCGCCCCTGGAGCGCTACGCCGAGCTGGTCCAGCAGTTCCCGGCGTCTGAGAGCCATCACCATGCCTACCCGGGCGGCATGCTGGACCACGGCTTGGAGATCGTCGCCTACGCCCTCAAGCTGCGGCAGTCGCACCTGCTGCCCGCCGGCACCACGCCGGAGGCGCAAGCCGCCCAGGCCGAAGCCTGGACGGCCGGCACCGCCTATGCGGCGCTGCTGCACGACGTCGGCAAGGTGGCGGTCGACCTGCACGTGGAGTACGCGGATGGCACGGTCTGGCACCCCTGGCATGGACCGCTGCGGCGGCCGTACCGCTTCCGCTACCGCCAGGGGCGCGAATACCGGCTGCACAGCGCCGCCACCGGCTTGCTCTACGCCAGGCTGCTGGATGCTGGCATCTTCGACTGGCTCGCCGGCTACCCCGACCTGTGGGCCGCGCTCCTGTACGTGCTGGCCGGCCAGTACGAGCACGCCGGCACGCTCGGCGAGCTGGTGGTGCAGGCGGATCAAGCCTCGGTAGCCCAGGAACTCGGCGGCGATCCGAGCAAGGCCCTGGCAGCGCCCCGGCACGCACTGCAGCGCAAGCTGCTCGATGGCCTGCGCTACCTCCTGAAGGAAGAATTCAAGCTGAACCAGCCCCAGGCCTCGGATGGCTGGCTGACCCAGGACGCGCTCTGGCTGGTGAGCAAGACCGTCTCGGACAAGCTGCGCGCGCATCTGCTGTCGCAGGGCATCGACGGCATCCCGGCCAGCAACACGGCGGTGTTCAACGTGCTGCAGGATCACGGCATCGCCTTGGCCACACCGGACGGCAAGGCGATCTGGAAGGCTACCGTCACCAGCGAAGTCGGCTGGTCGCACAGCTTCACCTTCCTGAAGCTGTCCCCGGCCATGGTCTGGGATGCGGCCGACCGGCCGGCGCCGTTCGCGGGTCGCGTACAGGCCGACGAGGAACAAGGGGCGCCGACGTCACAGGCACCGGCACCCGAAGCGCCAGGCCTGGAAAGCGCCGATACCGCGCCGCCGGGCACCGCGCCGACCGTGCCCGTGCCCGCTGACAACGGCGTGGCCGCGCTGCTCGATCTGCTGAGTGACGCGGCCCCACCCATAGCGCCGGAGACCCCGAGCCGCCCCGTTGCCGAGCCCGAGCCGACCTCGCCGCCGGCGCCTACGGTGCTACCGCAAGTAAGCCCCGCGCCATCTCGGGATCGGCCGGAGCCTTCCGGCGAGCATTTCATGGCCTGGCTGCGTCAGGGCATCCAGACGCACAAGCTCATCATCAACGACGCCAAAGCCCTGGTGCACAGCGTCGTCGGAACGGCCTACCTGGTGAGCCCCGGCGTCTTCCAGCGCTACGCGCAGGAACATCTGCAAATCGCCGCACTGGCGAAGCCGGAGAACCTGGAGGGATGGCAGTGGGTGCAGAAGCGTTTTGAGAAACTGAGCCTGCACCGCAAGCAAGCCAGCGGGCTGAACATCTGGACCTGCGAAGTCACGGGGCCGCGCAAATCCAGGCGACTGCACGGCTACCTGCTGAGTGCTCCCGAAGCGCTGTTCCAGGAAATGCCTCCGGACAATCCATACCTGCGCCTCCTCACCGAGGTCGTAAAGCGCGAAAATTCAGCCGGTAATAAAAACGACAACGAACAGGGGTAGACAAGGGGCCACGGCGCGGGCCGGCTTCAGTCCGCGGACTTAGGTGGAGCCGTCTCTGCCAGCTTGGCTTCGGTAAGCGCCATCAAGTGGGCAGAACTGCATTTCAGCGCACGGGCGATTTTGAGAATGAGGGGGAGCGTGGGGACATGCTCGCCACGCTCGATCTTTCCCATGTGCGAACGCTCGATTCCTGACAGATGAGCCAGCGTTTCCTGAGCGATGCCTTGACTGGTTCTTTCTTCGCGCACGGAGGCCCCAAACGCGATGGCTGGTTCCGCTTCGTAGGTTGTTGTGCCGGTGGGCCGGCCTCTTTGAATCGAACGCTTTTGCATTGCCAAAAGCGTCGAGGATTGACACGATATAAACCACGTTAAACTTAACTCATGAGAAGCGACTTCATCGGTCGCCGCGAGTTCACTGCCTAGGGGAACTGGACGTGAAATCGAGCGATGCCTCCACTGAAATCCGGGTGGCTGTGCTCGGCGAGTGGGTGCCTTCACCGCTTGCCGACTTGCTGGCGTTACAGCGCGCCGAGGAGCCAGAGACCGCCACGGCTTTGATCGGATGCCGTGCCACAGCGCAGGCGCAGGAACCGCCGCACGATAACTTTGACTTGGCCCTGTCCACGGCCGCCTGGGAGTGGCCGGGCTGGGTGTGCGAGCCGTTGTGGCACGACACGCTGGCGGTCGCCGTCGCCAAGCGCTCGCACCTGCTGTCCTACCGTGAAGTGCCTCGCCAAGAACTGCTCAAGCAGCCGTTGATCTGCGCGCAGTCAACGGCCGACGAGCCGTGGCGCGCGGTGGCGCATGGCCTGGTCGAGGATGCACCGCAGGGCCATGAGCAGACCGTCAGCACCTTTGACATGGCGATGACGCTCGTCTCCGCGGGCTACGGCATCGCCGTCGCACCCGCCGCGAGGCTGACCTGCTACCTGCGCCGCGGCATCGCCGCGCGGCCATTGGCTGGCGCGCCCATCATCGTGATGGCCTACCTGCTTCGCCCGTCCTCGTCCTTGACCGAGCCCCAGGAAAGATTCGCCCGCCGCGCGCGCTCCGTGTCCTGAGACAGGGGCGCGCACTGCAGGGCGCTGGCGCACTACGCAAACGCCACCTGCTGCGGGGACCACTCGCTTTCCTTCACCGTCGTGCTCACCGCCATGATGATCTTGTCGAGATTCGTGGCGCTGACGCTTTCCAGGGCTGAGCGGCCGCGCAGCATCGCGCGCGGCTGCAGCAGCGCGTTGTAGATCTGCCAAGGGTCGGCGCCCCTGGTCAGCTTGAGGACCGCCTGGATCAGCGCGTGCTTGACCGGATCGAGATGCCAATCCGGCACGCGCTGGCCACGGTTGCCCAGGTTCAGCGCCAGCAGGTTGCCGGCCTTGATCTCGTAGCTGATCCACCGGCGCGACTTGCCCGCCATCTTGGCGTACTCGGCGACTGGCAGGTTGTGCGGCGCCTCGAAGACATCGACCAGTTCCATCCGCTGGCGCTGAATGTCGGACAGCGGTTCCTCCATGACGGAACGCGGCAACGGCACTGCGGGCAGCCGATGCGTCTCGGCCGACACCAGCGGCATCGCGTCTCCCGGCTTGGTCACGATCAGGAGCGGCGCCGACGTGGCTGCGACCTTGGGTGGCGCACTCGCGGCTTCTTCGTCCGAGAGGACGGGTACGCCCTCCAGATGGATGGTGAGCGGCATGCTCGCTGCCTCGACCAGGTTCTGCTCGAAGAGATCGAGCCGGTCGGCCCAGTCCTGCATCATCCGCCGCCGCTGCTCGACGTACTCGGCGTGGTTGTAGGTGGCACTGACCTTGTTGGGATCGACGTGCGAGAGCTGTGCGTCCACCCACACCTTCGGGTAGCCGATCTCGTTGAGCGCGGTGGACATCGTGCCCCGGATGCCGTGCCCGGTCAGCAGGTCGCGATAACCCATGCGCTTGAGCGCGCCGTTGAGCGTGTTCTCGCTCATGCGCTTCTTCAACTCGCTGTCGTGCCGGAACAAGTAGTGCTGGGCCGGTTTGACCTGTTCCAGCAGGTGCCGGACGATCTCCATCGCCTGCACCGACAGCGGCACGATGTAAGGCGGAACGTCCTGGGGCAACTGGCGCTTCCTGCGCATGTCCACCTGGAGCTGCTTCACGACCTCGGGCGGGATGACCCAAAGGCCCCGATCGAGGTCGAACTGATCCGGCGTCGCCAAGCGCAGCTCGCCCGTGCGCACGCCGGTGAATAGCAGCAGCCGCAGACCGAGCTGGGTCTGCAGCCGGCCACGATACTTGCGCAGGCGCTGCAACAGCTTCGGCAACTCGGCCATGCGCAGGAACGGGTTGTGATTCACCGGGGGCAGCGGCAGCGCCACCACGTCGAGGTCGGAGGCCGGGTTCTGCTCCAGGCCCGGCACGACCACCAGCGCGTAGCGGAACATCTGGTTGAACCACGTCCTGACTTTCTCGGCGACGGAGAGCGCCTTGCGCCGCTCGATCCTGGCGATCACTTCCAGCAAGTCAGGGCGTTTGATGTCGTAGATCGAGCGCTTGCCCAGCAAGGGCAGCACATCCTTGGCGAAGACGCGAGGGAGGATCGAGAGAGTGGTCTGCCGGCCCTTCTTGAGGCCGAGTTCGCGGTGTGCAAGCCACTTCTTGTAGATCGCCTCGAAGGTGTTTTCACCGGCGAGTTTGACCGCGGCGCGCTTTTGCTTGCGGTGAAGGCGCGGGTTGATGTCCTTGGCCACCAAGGCGCGTGCCTCATCGCGCAGAGCGCGTGCCTCACGAAGGGACACCTCGGGATAGGTGCCCAGCGACATGCGCTTGGGCTCCTTCAACCAGTAGTAACGGAAGTGCCAGCTCTTGCTCCCCGTGGCCGTCACGGCCAAGGAGAGACCATCGATGTCTGGAAGGGTGTAGGCCTTGCCGGTGGCCTTGGCTTGACGGACCACCAAGTCTGAGAGTGCCATGCTCTAGCTCCTGAACATGAGTCAGGAACCAGATGCTTAACCCATCGACCTCAGCACCCTAGCAACAATCCGGAAGCCGTCGTGCCCGCAAAAATGGACACAAAAATGGACATAAACGTCGTGGCTTCAGGTGGATTTCCGTGGAGCCCACTGGAACATCGAAGTGTCGAAAATTCAGCCTGAATCAACGACTTACGATGCTCCTTGGACTTCCTCAGAATTCCCCGGAACGATGCGGTGGAGCGGGTGAAGGGAATCGAACCCTCGTATGAAGCTTGGGAAGCTGCCGTTCTACCATTGAACTACACCCGCGCAAGGGTGGAGATTCTAAGGCATGGCGCGCGTCTCAGAGCATGGTCTTGAGGGCATCATGCACGGCGCTCACCGCCTGCATGCGGCTGGCGATGCTGCCGCAAACCAGTTCGCACAGGTCGTCCACCCGCTGATCGGCGATGCTGAAATAGACGCTGGTGCCGCGCTCCTCGCGCGCGACGATGCCATGCTTGGTCATGAGCGACAGGTGGCGCGAGACGTTCGCCGCCGTGGTGCCGCAGGCCTGGGCAAGCTCGCCCACGTTGTATTCGCGTTCACGCAACAGGTTGAGCAGCCGCAAACGCATGGGCTCGGATAGCACCTGAAAATAAGAGGCCACCTGATCAATCACCTGAGGGGGCATGGGTTTCATCATGTCGCAATCTCCATGACTGCATTATACTTCGTTGACTAATTGCATGAATGCGTAAATAATCAACATTAAATTTGCGAGAAATCCCTGATGTCCATCCTCCGCTTGAGCACCGCTTTCTTCGCCCCCGCTCTGGCCTTCGCACTGGTCGGGGGTGGGCATGCCGCCGACACCCCGCCGCTCGCCTGGGCACCGGTGCAATCGAGCACGCAGGCGCCCCTGCAAAGCAGCGATGCCAAGGTGGAGGCGGTGCGCGATGCCACATTGGCCGCCCAGGTGGCGGGCAGCATCGTCGCGCTGCGCGTGCATGCGGGCGACCGCGTGAAGGCCGGGCAGGAACTGCTGCGCATCGACGCACGCATGGCGGCCCAGGGCGCCGCCGCCAGCAGCGCGCAGGTGGCGGCCGCTCAGGCCCAGGCCGCCGTCGCGACCAAGGAATACGAACGCCAGCAGCAGCTTTTCGCCAAAAACTACATCAGCCAGGCGGCGCTGGACAACGCCCGTGCGCAGTGGCAGGCGAGCCAGGCGCAGGTCAAGGCGCTGCAGGCGCAGGCTGGTGTGGCCGCCACGCAAACCGGCCTGCACGTGGTGCAGGCGCCGTTTGACGGCGTGGTGGCCAGCGTGCCCGTGACCCTGGGCGACATGGCGCTGCCGGGCAAGCCGCTCGTGAGCCTGTACGACGCGGGCCAGCTGCGCATCTCCGCCGCGCTCACGCAGCAACAGGCGGCCGAGCTGCGCGCCGGCACGCAGGTGGCCGTGGAACTGCCGGGCGCATCCACCGCCCGCGTGCCCGTGGCCATGGACCAGGTGCAGCTGCTGCCGACGGCGGACGTCCAAAGCCACACGACGACGGTGCGCGTGGCCCTGCCCCCCGACGTGCCAGGCGCAATGCCCGGCGCCTTCGCGCGGCTGTGGTTCCAGGGCGCAAGCACGTCAGCCGGCGAACGGCTCTTCGTGCCCGCGCGCAGCGTGGTGCGCCGCGCCGAGATGACCGGCGTGTACGTGCAGGGCAGCAACGGCAAGCCGCAACTGCGCCAGGTGCGCCTGGGGCAGGCCGTGGGCGAGCAGATCGAGATCCTCAGCGGCGTGAGCGCCGGTGAGCAGGTGGCCACCGAGCCGCAGGCCGCGGCCAGGGTGCGTTGAGATGAGCGCCTCGCCCCACTCCCTGGGCCTCTCGGGCCGCATCGCCCGGGCCTTCCAGAACGCGCAGATCACGCCGCTGCTGGCGCTCGTGGCGCTGCTGCTGGGCCTGTTCGCCGTGCTCGTCACGCCGCGCGAGGAAGAGCCGCAGATCGACGTGACCATGGCCAACGTGATCGTGCCCTTCCCCGGCGCCTCGGTACGCGAAGTCGAAGAACTGATCGCCACGCCCGCCGAGCAGGTGCTCTCGCAGATGCAGGGCGTGGAGCATGTGAGCAGCGTCTCTCAGCCCGGCACCGCCGTGCTCACGGTGCAGTTCAAGGTGGGTGTGCCGCGCACCGAGGCGCTGGTGCGCCTGCACGACGTGCTGCGCAGCAACGCCGACTGGCTGCCGCGCGGCCTGGGCGCGCTCGAACCCATCATCCGCCCCAAGGGCATCGACGACGTGCCCATCGTCACGCTCACGCTCTACAGCCAGCAGGCCGGCACCGGCGCGTATGACCTGGAGCGCGTGGCGCACAGCGTGGAGGTCGAGCTCAAGCGCGTGCCCGGCACGCGCACGGTGACGACCATCGGCGGGCCGGGCCGCGCGGTGCGGGTGGCACTCGACCCGGCGCGCATGGCGGGCAGCGGCGTGACGGTCGATCAGCTGCGCGGCGCGCTGCAGTCCGCCAACCAGGGCCTGCCCGTGGGCGAGCTGCTGGGCGGCAACCGGAGCGTGGCGATCGAGGCCGGCCCGCACCTGAGCAATGCGCGCGAGGTGGCCGACATCGTGGTCGGCAGCCACGCGGGCAAGCCCGTGTTCCTCAAGGACGTGGCCACCGTGCAGGACGGCCCGCCCCCCGCCGCGCGCTACGTCTGGCACGGCATCGTGAAGGACGGCCAGGCCAGCGAATACCCGGCCGTGACCCTGGCCGTGACCAAGAAGGCCGGCGAAAACGCCATCGACGTGGCGCACGCCGTGATGGCCCGCATGCAGCAATTGCAGGGCACGGTGATCCCGGCCGACGTGCAGGTCGCCGAGACGCGCGACTACGGCGCCACCGCCAACGACAAGGCGCAAAAGCTCATCCAGAAGCTCATCTTCGCCACGCTCTCGGTGGTGGCGCTGGTGTTCTTCGCGCTCGGGCGGCGCGAGTCGCTCATCGTCGGCTCCGCCGTGGGCCTGACGCTGGCGGCCACGCTCTTTGCCTCGTGGGCCTGGGGCTTCACGCTCAACCGCGTGTCGCTGTTCGCGCTGATCTTTTCCATCGGCATCCTGGTCGACGACGCCATCGTCGTGGTCGAGAACATCCACCGCCATCAGGCGCTGCACCCCGAAAAGACGCTGCTGCAGCTCATCCCCGGCGCGGTCGATGAAGTGGGCGGGCCGACCATCCTCGCCACCTTCACCGTCATCGCCGCGCTGCTGCCCATGGCCTTCGTGAGCGGCCTGATGGGCCCCTACATGGCGCCGATCCCGATCAACGCGAGCATGGGCATGGTGATCTCGCTGGCCGTGGCCTTCACCGTCACGCCCTGGCTGGCGCAGCACTGGATGAAGAGTCACACGGGTGCCAGCGCGCAGGCGCACACGGGCCTGGCTGCGCGGCTCGCGCCGCTGTTCGAGCGCGTTTTCCGCCCGCTGCTCGATGATGCGCGCGGCGGCCGCAACCGCGCGCTGCTGGGCCTGGCCGTCGCATTGCTCATTGCCGTCTCGCTGCTGCTGCCCGCCATCGGCTGGGTGCAGCTGAAGATGCTGCCCTTCGACAACAAGAGCGAATTCCAGGTCATCGTCGACATGCCCGCGGGCACACCGCCCGAGCGCACAGCCGCCGTGCTGCACGAGCTGGGCAACCACCTTGCCACCGTGCCCGAGGTGACGAACTTCCAGGCCTACGCCGGCACCGCCGGGCCGATCAACTTCAATGGCCTGGTGCGCCAGTACGACCTCAGAAGCGGCGGGCAGGTGGGCGACATCCAGGTGAACCTGCTCGGCCAGCATGAACGCCACGAGCAGAGCCACGCCATCGCCATGCGCGTGCGCCCGGCGCTGCAGCAGATCGGCGCGCGCATGGGTGCCAACGTCAAGGTGGTGGAAGTGCCGCCCGGCCCGCCCGTGCTCTCGCCCATCGTCGCCGAAATCTACGGCCCCGAGGCCGAGGGGCGCCGCAGCGTAGCCAAGGCGGTGCGCCAGGCGCTCGGTGACACGGCGGGCATCGTCGATCTCGATGATTCCTCGATCGCCGATGCGCCGAAGAGGCTCGTGCTCGTCGATCGGCGCAAGGCCGCCGCCATGGGTGTGGCGCAGGCGTCCATCGTCGCCGCGCTGCACGCTGGCCTGGCCGGTGAGGCCGCCACCTGGCTGCACGACGCCCACAGCAAGTACGCGACCCCCGTGCTGCTGCAACTGCCCGCCGACCAGCAGGGCAGCCTGGACACGCTGCTGCAGCTGCCCGTGCGCACCGCCAGCGGCGCGCTCGTGCCCATCCGCGAGCTCGTCACGCTCAGCGACACGCTGCGCGAGCAGCCCGTCTACCACAAGGACCTGCTGCCGGTGAACCTCGTCGTCGCCGACATGGCGGGGCGCGTCGACAGCCCGCTGTACGGCATGTTCGCCTCGCGCCCGGCGATCCAGAAGATCACCGCGCCGGACGGCGGCAGCATCGACGAATACTTCATCCGCCAGCCCAGCGACCCCTACCGCGCCTACAGCCTCAAGTGGGACGGCGAGTGGCAGATCACCTACGAGACCTTCCGCGACATGGGCGCGGCCTACGCCGTCGGCCTCATCCTCATCTACCTGCTGGTGGTTGCGCACTTCGGCTCCTACCTCACGCCGCTCATCATCATGGCGCCGATTCCGCTCACCATCATCGGCGTGATGCCGGGGCACGCGCTGCTGCACGCACAGTACACGGCCACCAGCATGATCGGCATGATCGCGCTGGCGGGCATCATCGTGCGCAACTCCATTTTGCTGGTGGACTTCATCCGACTGCAGGTGCAGGCGGGCGCGGACTTCAAGCAGGCCATCGTGCAGTCCGCGATCACGCGCGCGCAGCCCATTCTGCTGACCGGCGTGGCGGCCATGCTCGGCGCCTTCTTCATCCTGAGCGACCCCATCTTCAACGGCCTGGCGATCTCGCTGATCTTCGGCATCGCTGTCTCCACCGTGCTCACGCTGGTCGTGATTCCCCTGCTCTACTACATGGCCTACCGCAAGCACGTGGACGTGGTGCGCGGACAAGGAGCCGCAGCATGACCATGAAAACCATAGCTGTCTGCGCATACCCAGCAAGCGAAAGAGCCCGGTTCTTCTTGAAAAGTGCGTGGGTGCTCGCCGCGGCGTTGGCGCTGGCGCCCGGCGCGCACGCCCTGACGCTGCTCGAAGCCTGGCAGGCCGCCGAGCCACACGACAGCCAGCTCGCCGCCGCCCGCGCTGCCGCGGGCGTGGCCGAACCCCAGCGCCAGCAGGCCGCAGCGCTCTGGCGGCCGCAGGTGGCGTTCACGGCGTCGGCCGGGCTGGGGGCAAGCGACACGAGGATGCGCGGCGCGCAGTTTTCCGCGCCCGGCCTGCCCACCTCCAGCGGCGTGGACTTTGCCACGTCGATTCACGGCGGCGTGGCCACACGTGTGGCGCTGCAGGCCAGCCAGCCGCTCTACAACCCGCAGCGGCGCGCACAGCAAAAGCAGCTGAACCTGCAGGCGGACCGCGCCGAACTCGCGCTGCAGGCCGCACGGCAGGGGGCAATGCTGCGCACCGCCAGCGCCTACCTGAGCCTGGCCATGGCGCAGGAGAAACTGCGCGTGCTGCAAGGCCAGATCAAGTCCGTGCAAAGCGCCGCCCAGGAGGCGCAGGACCGCTTCACGCTCGGCGCCGCGCCCATCACCGCCGTGCACGAAGCGCGCGCCGAACTCGCGCTGCTGCAGGCCCAGGTCGCGGTGGCGCAGGCCGACATCGAGACGCGCAGCCAGGCGCTGGCCGACGCCACCGGCCTGCCCGCGGCCGGCCTGGCGGTGCAACTGCCCCTGGCGGCCGAGCCCGAGCCGCGCGCGCTCGCCGTCTGGCAACAACTGGCGCTGGATGCCAGCACCGCACTGCGCGAGCAAAGGCTGGCCACCGACCTGGCGCGCGCGACGCTCGACCAATCCGCCGCAGGCAAGCGCGCCACGGTCGACCTCATCGCCCAGGCCGCGCAGGACCGGCTGGACGGCCATGGCGACTTCGGCTCGGCGCGCAACACTGGCGTGAACGCCATGGTGGGCGTGCAGCTCACCATCCCGCTCTCCACGGGCGGCATGCAGTCCGGCCGCGAGCAGGAGGCTGCCGCACGCCTGGCCGCCGCGCAGGCGCAGGAAGACGCCACGCGCGAGCAGCTCGCGCGCGACGTGCAATCCGCCTGGCTCGCCATGCACACCGGCGCCAGCCAGATCACGGCCCTGCAGGCGGCCCTGGCCGCGAGCGAGTTGCGCCAGGACGCCACGCACACCGGCTACGAGGCGGGCGAGCGCACCCTGCTGGACGTGCTGCGCGCCCGCAACGACACCGCGGCCGCGCGGCTGCAGCTCTCGCAGGCGCAGGTGAGCACGCTGCTCGCCCGCCTGCAACTGGCGCAATCGGCGGGCCAGCTCGACGAGACCGCGTTGCGCGAGGCAAGCGCAGCGTTTTCCAAGCCACCCGTCCTCAAGCCCTGAACGGACATCCACCCCCACCCACCAGGAGACAACCATGGCCCATATCGTGATCCTTGGCGCAGGCACCGGCGGCATGCCTGCCGCTTATGAACTGCGCGCCACGCTGGACAAGACGCACCGCATCACCGTCGTCAACGCGACCGACTATTTCCAGTTCGTGCCCTCCAACCCCTGGGTGGCCGTGGGCTGGCGCGACCGCTCGCAGACCACGCTGCCCATCGCCCCGAACCTGGCCAAAAAGGGCATCGATTTCATCGCCCGGCGGGTGGACAAAATCGACGCCGAAGGCCACACGCTGGAGCTCGAAGGCGGCCAGCAGCTCGCCTACGATTACCTCATCATCACCACTGGCCCCAAGCTCTCGTTCGACGAAGTGCCCGGCAGCGGCCCGAACGGCGGCCACACCCATTCGATCTGCACCGTCGAGCACGCCGAAAACGCCTGGATCGACTACCAGCGTTTTCTGCAGGACCCCGGCCCCGCCATCATCGGCGCCATGCCCGGCGCCTCGTGCTTCGGCCCGGCCTACGAGTTCGCCTTCATCTTCAACAAGGACCTGCAAAAAAGGAAACTGCGCCACAAGGTGCCGCTGACCTTCGTCACCAGCGAGCCCTACATCGGCCACATGGGCCTGGCTGGCGTGGGCGATTCCAAGACGCTGCTGGAGAGCGAGCTGCGCAGCTTCGACATCAAGTGGATCACCAACGCGAAAACCACGCGCGTGGAAGCCGGCAAGATGTACGTCACCGAGCTCGACGAGGCCGGCCAGCCGAAGAAGGAGCACGAGCTGCCCTTCAAGTACAGCATGATGCTGCCCGCCTTCAAGGGCGTGGACGCCGTGGCCGCCGTGGAGGGCCTGTGCAACCCGCGCGGCTTCGTGCTGATCGACGAATACCAGCGCAGCAAGAAGTACCGCAACATCTTCTCGGCCGGCGTGTGCGTCGCCATCCCGCCGGTGGAAGTCACGCCCGTGCCCACGGGCGCGCCAAAGACCGGCTACATGATCGAGACCATGGTCTCGGCCATCTGCCACAACATCGCGGCCGAACTCGCGGGCAGGCCCGAGGACGCCACCGCCAAGGCCACGTGGAACGCCATCTGCCTCGCCGACATGGGCGACACCGGCGCCGCCTTCGTCGCGCTGCCGCAGATTCCGCCGCGCAACGTCAACTGGTTCAAGAAGGGCAAGTGGGTGCACCTGGGCAAGATCGCCTTCGAGAAATACTTCATGCACAAGATGAAGACCGGCTCGCCCGAACCCTTCTACGAAAAGCACGTTCTCAAGGCGCTGGGCATCGAGCGCCTGGAAAAACCGCAATGACCACGCAACAGCCCCTGCGGGGCGCACACTGCGGCATCGGTTTCGGAGCCTGAACGCCACATGAGCACCCCCCACATCGTCATCCTCGGCAGCGGCTTCGGTGCGCTGTCCACCGTGCGCGAGCTGCGCAAGCGCCTGTGCACGCACCCCATCACGCTGATTTCGCCGCGCGCCGAACTGCACTACCTGCCCGGCATCATCTGGATCCCGAGCGGCCAGCGCACGCGCGAGCAGCTCGTCGTGCCGCTCGCGCCCTTCTTCCAGCGTATGGGCGTGCGCCACGTGGCGGCTGAAGTGACGGGCCTGGCGGACGGCGGGCGCACGGTGCTCACGGATACCGGCGAGCAGATCGCCAACGACGCGCTGGTCATCGCCACCGGCGGGCGCTTCATCAAGAAGCTGCCGGGCATAGCGCACGCCATCACGCCCTGCGAAGGCATCGCCGCCGCCGAGAAGATCCGCGACCGGCTCAAGGCCCTGCCCGGCGGCGCGATTGCCGTGGGCTTTGCCGGCAACCCCAAGGAACCGGCCGCCGTGCGCGGCGGGCCGATGTTCGAGTTTCTCTTCGGCATCGACACGCAGCTGCGCCGCGAAGGTCGGCGCGAGAAGTTCGCGCTCACCTTCTTTCACCCCAAGACCGAACCCGGCAAGCGCCTGGGCGACAAGGCCGTGCAGGGCATCCTGGCCGAGATGCAGCGCCGCGGCATCGCCACCCACCTGGGCCACAAGCCGGTTCGCTTCGAGGCAGACAAGGTGGTGACCGAAGGCGGCGAAATCCCCGCCGACCTCATCCTCTTCATGCCCGGCATGACGGGCAACGCCTGGTTCGACGCCACCGAGCTGCCGCGCTCGCCCGGCGGCCTGATCGCCGCCGACGCACAGTGCCGCGTGCAGGGTTGGAACCACACGTATGTGGTGGGCGACGCGGGCAGCTTCCCCGGCCCCGACTGGGCACCCAAGCAGGCGCACATGGCCGACCTGCAGGCCGCGGCCGCCGCGCAGAACCTCATCGACGCACTTGCAGGCCGCCCGCAAAGCACCACCTTCAAGGCCGAGCTGCTGTGCATCATCGACACGCTGCAGGATGGCAAGCTCGTCTGGCGCACCGACACGCGCCACGTCACCCTGCCCCACCTGCGCGCCATGCACTGGGCCAAGGCGCATTTCGAGGCGCGCTACCTGCGCCAGTATCGTTAGTGGTTAGTGGCAAGTGGTAAGTCGCGCAACCTGTTTTTTTCGTGTTCAACCCAAAGGAGTAAACATCATGACCACCTGGAGAGCCACCCGCGCCGTCGCCGGCTTTTTCATCCTGCTCTCGCTCGCCCTCGGCATCCCGGGCAGCCCCATCTTCGTGAGCCAATGGTGGCTCGCCTTCACCGCCTTCGTCGGTGTGAATCTGCTGCAAAGCGCCTTCACGCAATGGTGCCTGATGGCCAAGCTGCTCGCGAAACTGGGCCTGAAGCCCGGCTGCTAAGGGTTTTGAACACCTTTCCCAAGGAGAAAACCATGCAAATCAACGTCGGCGGCATCGACCGCATCCTGCGCATCGTCGTCGGCCTGGTGCTCATCGCGCTGGCCGCGACGGGCACCGTGGGCTGGTGGGGCTACATCGGCATCGTGCCGGTGCTCACGGGCGTGTTCCGCTTCTGCCCGGCGTATTCGCTGCTGGGGCTGCGCACCTGCCCGATGAAGAAGCCGGACTGAACCCGGAAGCGACCGGCGGTCAATGCCGTCGGCAGCTGACACCACACCCCGGGGCGGGTCATGACGGCAGTATCCGCTCCAGCGCTCGCAACCGCTGCCACACAACGGCCCTGGGCACGCTGATCGCCAGCGCCTGCATGCAATGCTCCAGCCACCCCTCGCGGGTTTTCATGTGATCGATGGCCTTACCCAGGTCACGCAGAACAGCGTCGCCATAGGCCTGCTGCGCCTTGGCCACAGCCTGGCGCAGCACCGGCAGCTTGGGCTGCATCATGGCGAGGTCGATCACGTCCCGGCTGAACACCCCGCCATCCCCCCAGCGATCCGAATTGGCCAGCAGCTTGCTGGCGAGCAGGTCCAGCGTCGTCAGTGTCGCAATCCCGCATATCCGGTCGGTGTCCGCAGGCATCGCCAATGCCATGCGCCCTTCCAGCACGATCTCGAACTTGATCTTGAACTCCTGCACCACCAGCAGGGCGCGAATGCCATACTGATCGGCACGGGTTTCGCGCGGCTGTTCCCACGGGGGGCCGTTGCGCGCCAACGCGGCAATGCCCTGCACGCCGGTCAACAGGTGGCGCAAGCCGCGATAGCCCGCGAGATCGGACACCAGGAAATCGATGTCCACCGACTCGCGGTATTCCCCATACTTCAAGGCAATGGCCGTGCCGCCGCCAAACCAACAGCGGTGAGCACGCAGAATCGCGGCATCCAAGGCCTCCAGCACGTGTCCGATGCGTTGATGGCGCACCCGCTCAAACACCGCCGCGCTCCTCGTCGAAGGCCAGATGCAGCGCCTCGATCAACTGACGCTCCGCAGGCACCAATGCGGCCTCATCCAGGTGGCGTGCGTTGCGCTCATAAATATCCAGGGCCTCACGGGGCGTGAGCGTGTCCTTGCCGTGCACCTGCCAGGCCAGTTGGCGCAACTGGGCGTAGTCCGCCAAGGGAATGCGCGCCGGAATCCAGCCCGCGTGGTCGGTTTCAGGCGTGGCAAGGGATTTCTCGGCTTGTTGCACGCTCAGCACCAACCCGAGCGCGGCCATGGCGTTGCAGTAGGCACCGATGGTGACCGCCGGCTCGCCCTTTTCGATGCGGTGCAAGGTGACACGCGACATGCCCGCCGCCTCGGCCGCCGCCGTGCCACTGACCTTCAGCGCCTTGCGCCGCGCCCGCACACCCTCACCCAGCGCGCGCAACTGCTGAGCAATGGAAGATGAAACGGTGGGTGATGTAGACGGCATACGAATCTCATTCTAGGCAATTCTTCCAAATTGAGATCAATGAGAAACATTTTATCGTCGGTAGTGCACTTACAGCGACAATACCGAACGCTACCACGTCCAACCCTAGCGCGGCATCAGCCCCGCCAGTTGCTCACGCGCCAGCGCATGCCCGTGCGTGGCAGCGCGGGCCAGCCACATCAGCGCCAGCGCCTCGCCCGCAGCATCGCCGCACAGGCCGGCGGCGTGCAGCAGCCCCAGCCAATGCATGGCGTCGGCCTCGCCCTGCTGCGCGGCCTGTTCCAGGAAGTACAGCGCCGCCTGAACCAGGCAAGCACCGGCGCGCTCATCGTGTTCACCGTGGTCGCCCGGCTGCAGCGCCGAGAGCGCCAGCAGCGCTCCCACCTGCGCCTGCGCCCGTGCATCGCCGCTATCTGCAGGCTCCAGCCACTGCAGCTCACCCGCGCTCAAGGCCGCCAGCACCAACGGCTGCAGCGCATCTGCGGGCACAAGCGCCCTGCCATCGGCCAGGCGCTGCACCGCACCCTCCTCGACGCGCCGCTGCCACGTGCGCACGCTGCGCCCCGAGAGCGCGGCGGCGGCATTCAGGCTCAAACCGATGGTGGAGCAGGCGATGGTCATGCGGCGATTCTAGAGTCGGCTCCAAATTGTCGGCAAAAAACGGCGACATTTCCTTCGCGCAAGCCATTTGTCACCCATAAAGGTCGACAAAAGTTCCTCACCTGCCCGGCAACGCCCGCGACTGCCAGGGACCCAAGCGTGCGCCACAAGCTGGCACGCAAACTGCATGCATATCGGTCGTGCGGTGACGCACTATGTGTCTCCAAGGTTCAGTTATCCACATAAAGGAAATCGACATGCAAATTTTGAAGAAAGCACAACAAGGTTTCACCCTGATTGAATTGATGATCGTGGTGGCCATCATTGGTATTCTGGCCGCCGTGGCGTTGCCAGCATACCAAGATTACACCACGCGAGCTCAAGTGGCGGAGGCTGTTGAATTGGCTGGAGGGCTAAAAGCACCTGTTGCTTCGTTTGCTGCTGATACTGGAGCTTGGCCCACTGCGTTCATCGCGCCTGGAGCGGCAACTCCGCCGACTACTACTGAGCTCACTGCTACGCTGACAGGAAAATACGCCACCATTACAAGTCCAATGACGGGTACTTTTCCGGATGGCACCATTACGGCGACCATGTCCTCCGGGCAGGCAAATACCCAAACCATTCTCTTTGTTACTGCCGATGGTGGTGCAACTTGGACATGCAATACGGGAACCGTTCTTAGCAAGTGGCGCCCCCAAGCCTGTCGTTAATTTTGGCAGATTGGTAAAATTCGAAAAGCGAAATCGTTAAATGCGATTTCGCTTTTTAGTTACGATGAAGTGAATTGGAAATAAGTTATTGAACACATCTATAATAAGTTCTTGCGTTCATGTGGTATAAGTATGTTTAAGAACCAAAGTGGATTTACTTTGATTGAGCTGATGATTGTGGTTGCAATTATCGGTATCTTGGCTGCCGTGGCGCTGCCAGCGTACCAAGATTACACCACTCGCACCCAGGTAACTGAGGCGATTGCACTAGCAGGTGGACTAAAAGTTGCAGTTGCAGAGCATGGTGCCAATGAAGGCACTTGGCCCACTGCATTCATCGCGCCTGGAGCGGCAACCCCGCCGACTACTACTGAGCTCACTGCTACGCTGGCAGGAAAATACGCCACCATTACAAGTCCAATGACGGGTACTTTTCCGAATGGCACCATTACGGCGACCATGTCCTCCGGGCAGGCAAACACCCAAACCATTATCTTTGTTACTACCGATGGCGGTTCGACTTGGACATGCAACACAGGAACGGTTGAGACCAAGTGGTTGCCGCAAGCCTGCCGCTGATATTGGAAAGCATGAGTTTGATTATTTCTGGTATCTCTTTGGCCATACTTCTCAGCTAGGGATCATGTCCGAAACCCAGTATCCGACGCCATTTGAGCTGGTGTTTCTCGGACGATGACGAAATCGGTCCGTTTTGATGTCGGCTTCAGGCTCCAAGGGCCTTGTTTGCGGCCTCTTGGCCACCTGCAGGCGCGCTCATCCCTGCGCCGCCACGTTTACGAGGCGCTTGCGCACCATCCACAAATTCGCCAGCGCAAACAGCGTGACGATCTGCGCCGTGTTCCTGGCCAGACCTCGATAGCGCACCTTCTTGTAGTCGAACTGGCACTTGAGCACCCGAAACGGGTGTTCGACCTTGGCGCGGATGCGCGCCTTCACCCTCTCCACTTGATCGATCAGCCACTGGCCGTGATCGCTCTTGTCGAGCTGCCTGCGCTTGCCCGGACGCATGGCCACGTGCCAGGTGGCCGTGACGTCCCGAGCTTCCTCTCGTTTGGCAATGCCCTGGTAGCCTGCGTCGGCAAAGACATCCGCTTCCTGGCCATGCACCAGAGCGGCTGCCTGCGTGACGTCGTTGACGTTGGCCGCCGTGCCCACCACCGTGTGCACCAGACCCGAATCGGCATCCACGCCGATGTGCACCTTCATGCCAAAGTGCCACTGGTTGCCCTTCTTCGTCTGGTGCATTTCAGGGTCACGCCGACCGTCCTTGTTCTTGGTCGAACTCGGTGCGGCGATCAAGGTGGCATCCACCGCCGTACCTTCCTTGAGCATCAAGCCCCTGGCTTGCAAGAGGGCGTTGATGGTGGCAAGCATCCGATGCTTCTCAAGCAAGTGGCGAAACCGAAGGATGCTGACCCGGTCGGGCAGGCGAGGCGAGGCGATCGTTGAGGCGGCCTGCCGACCGAATATGCATTTCGTGCAGGTGAAATCGGTCGAGCAGCAAGACATCCAGGCCATCCACCGAACACGCGAACTGCTGGTGCACCAGCGCACCGCAATCATCAACCAAGTTCGAGGATTGCTCGCTGAAAGAGGCATCACCGTGAACCGATCTCCAACCGCGTTCAAGAAGTCCGTCCCCGAGATCCTTGAGCAGGCACAGGGCGAACTGACCAGTCGCTGCCTGACGTTGCTGCGCATGGCGCTGGATGGGTTTCGAACTATCGAAGCTCAGATCGCCCAAACGGAAGAATGGCTTGAAGCCGTCATGGAACAGTGCGCGTTGTGCCAGAAGATTGCAGCCATTCCAGGAGTCGGGGTGATGACCGCCACAGCGATGGTCGCGGCGGTCGGCGACGCCAAAGCATTTAGTCGCCCCTGATTTATTCATAAGCCATTGATTTGATTGAATATTTCGCTCTTT
>ERZ778021.313-NODE-313-length-97735-cov-8.765776_pt1 | contig 97735 bp, 78 predicted proteins | sample MGYA00375751_ERZ778021 | MGnify/ENA primary metagenome ERZ778021 (study PRJEB29350, sample SAMN05389814) | bioreactor metagenome | isolation source: Thiocyanate stock bioreactor | place: South Africa: University of Cape Town | collected 2013-08-29 ... | reverse complement strand
TATCTGAATTATGCTAACCTTTTTACTATTTTCTTATATCGAACTCACGTTAATTTATGTAAATGAAAGTATTTCTTTTTAAAATAATAGTAACATGCTGCAAGCAATAAAAGTGTGACAATAAAAAACACTATGGCATAAGTACCTTTTAAAGCTATCAGTCCAATCGATATAAACAACTGAACTACTGCATATATAGAAGACACCCATATATGAGGAATTTTCACCTCATTAACCAACAATTGGAAAAGATGCTTTCTATGGGCAACTGCAATATTTTCTTTCAATATAATTCTGTGAGCAATTGTCAATACCACTTCCACACCAAATACTGACAATAAACCTATCCAAACAAAATTTTCTGTTTCCATAATAAGTTTTGCCAACATAAATAAAATTATAAATGCTAAGCTGATTGCACCAACATCTCCTGCAAAACATTTTGGTTGTCTACGTACATTAAAGAAATTAAATATAACCAATCCAAGCAGAACATAAAAAATCATTTCTGCCTTAATAAAATCAATAATATAATAATCAATATAAAGCAATGAAGCTAAAACCACGAATGAGGTCAACCCAATCATACCGTTTATTCCATCCATAAAATTATATGCATTCAATATACCCGTCGACAATACTAACCCTATTATTATGTATAACCAACATGTTTCTAAAATTCCTAATTCGTAGAATAATAGTATAACGGCAATAATCTGAACTAATAATCTAATCCTAAAGGACTGAGGTTTAAAATCGTCGATAAAACTAACAATAGTAAGTATAGTAAGACTGACAAAAAACCATGGATATTCAAATCCGTTTATTATACAGTATAATAATATTGAGAAGTAAAAGATTATCCCACCACCCACAACCGTAAGTTTTTTGTGAGAACTTCTACCATTTGGTTTAGCTACTATCTTAAACCTTGATGCAAGTTTAAAATACGACAATTCGAGTATTAGCAATAAAATGAAAACGTAGATATAAATCATATTTAAAAATTTCTAATGGTTTCTTTCAGTCCATCATGCGAACTTGTTGGTAATGTATCAATGTTTAATGCTTTTTTAATTTTATCATTGGAAACTACATAATTCTCTGTTAGTTTCTTTAATCTCTCTTTGTTAAAAGGTAGTTTTAAAGATGTACCAATTAGTGCAAATAAATATATGTATTTTTTATTAATTTTTATAATCCTTATTGGTTTTTCAAGCACCTTCGATATAATTTTTATAATATCATTGGTTGAAACCGGTTCATCATCTGCAATATTATAAATATCACCTTTCACATCCTTTTCAATTAAACTCTTAATTATAAACTGAAGATTTTGAATTGATGTAAATGAGCGTTTATTGTCAAATGCACCTAAGGGCCATGTTATTCCTCTTTTTACAACTGAAAAAAGCAGATTCAAATTCCCCTTATTTCCTTTACCATGAATCATCGATGGTCGTAAAATATAGGTTTGTTTAGAATCTGTTTTCTTGCTAAAATTTAAATTATTATTCAGATTGCTCAAGATGTACAACTCAGCTTCTCTTTTACTTTCACCATACGGACCAACGGGCTTAGCTTCAACATCCTCTGTCAACACATCACCTTCCACAAAATCAGCTACAGCCTTTACCGAACTGAAAAAAATAAATTTTTTAGCATCAGATTTTAAAAACCAATCATAAATTTTTTTTGTCAACTCAGTATTAACATCAAAATACTCTTGTATCAAAGATTGATTTTTTAAATCATGAGCTTTTCCTGCAAGATGAATAATAACGTCAATTTGTGGCAAATTATTTAACTCTTTCCAAAGAAAAATTTTTTCCACACTATCTTTCGGTGTAGTAATGATGTCAAGTCCGTAAAGTAAATGGTTGTCTTTTAGAGACTCAACTAAATTAGAACCTACAAAACCTTGTATGCCTGTGATGAGGATTGTCATTTTATAAAAACAAATTCAAAAATTTTTATTAAATATTTAAAGCTAAGTATAAACATGTTAGTATAGATACCGTTTTCTCTACATGCTCTCACAATTTCTTTATTTAAAATATAATTACTTTTAATTGAAGATGTACTCCTCCCTCCCATTCTCATCTTAACAATTTCCATGGGAATATACATGCTTTCCAATTTGTGTTTATATAGAAAACGACAGAGTAATTCATAATCAGCAGCTATATGGTAATCTGTATAAAAAACACCAAACTCTTGATATGCTTTTCTATAAACAAAGAAGCTCGGATGTGGTGGCATAAATCCAAAGCGAAATCGAAAAGGCTTAAAGTTTTTTGCTCTGATATACCTGACCACCTTTTTTATGTCTTCATACGACACAAACCTCACATCACCATATACTGACTGTATATTCAAATTTAATTTGAAAGTATCACATACTGTTGCAATTATGTCATTTACAGGATAAACATCATCTGAATTTAAAGTTCCGACAATATCACCCGTAGCCATATGAATACCTTTATTCATTGCATCATACAGACCATCATCTTTCTCACTTACCCAACGCATACGACCATTAAATTTTGGCTCGTATTCCTTAATTATTTTCACTGTATCATCTGATGAATCTCCATCAACAACTATATATTCGATGTTCTTGTATATTTGTGACAATACTGATTCAAATGTATCGCGAATTGTGGCTGCACTATTATAAGAAACTGTTATGATTGATACTTTAAGAGAGTTATCTGAATAGTTTTTCTGCATAAATTAAATCTTTTTCATCGTCAATTTCATACCACACCAAATTGTTAATTTTATGCACATACAAGGGCGTAATTTGCTGTGATGTGTGAAGCAAGCCAAATTCATAACCTAATCTTGGATACGTATTCTTAATTTCTTCATAATAACGGCAAAGCTTATTGTAGAAACTATTAGATATTTTGTGAATTCCTACAAACTCACCGCATACATTCAATTTTGTTCTGTCTGTTGAGCAATTTGTTAAGACCTTATCCTCGTTATATTCTACAAAGTATTGATCCTGAAATTTCACTTCACCGGCAGCAAGAAGAACATCTGTTTTTTCATTATTAATAAGCTCTGTGATAGCTTTTTGCTCAAACACTAAATCTGATTCTAAAAGAATAAAATCATCATTACCAACGACTTCTTTACAATTACATAAAGTCCACATGCTGTTTGTATCTTTATATTTTTCACTAAAGCTAAACTCAAGCATGGGATATTTTACTGCAAGTTCCTCATACTTCTCTTTTAGATATCCGGTACCGATTACTATCCTTGTTATTCCACTATTCAACAAAGTTTCTATCGACCTGATTATCATTGGAACACCGTTGACCGAAATAAATCCCTTAGGAATAAATTCAGTTTTATTACCAAACCGTGTACCCATACCGGCAGCCATTATTACAGCAGTTTTAATCCTACCCATCAATATTCAATTTTGATTATATTATTAGCTTTCAGGTACTCCTGCATTTGTTCAAGGAATTTATTTATATCATCCGGACGCAAATCTCCAAGAATTGACAGACGAAAAGTTGCATCCTTAGCTCCCTTACCTGGATAAATTGTAAAACCTCGCTCATAGAAATAATCATGCATACTATTGAAGTCATATTCTGTATTTGTCGGCTCTTTAACTGCCAGAAGTATACCTGACTGATACTTTTTCGGAAGTAAAAACTTAAAACCAAACTTTTCTAATCCTAAATACAAAATCTTATGATTTTCTTTATATCTGTCAATCCTACCTTCAACTGTTTCTTCAAAAAACATATCCAATGCCTTACGCAGTGCATAAACCACCTGAACAGGGGGTGTAAAAGGCATTTGTCCGGTTTGATAAAAGCCTTGATGCTGTGCATATAGATCGAAATAAAACGATCTGGCATTATTTTTTATCTTTTCCAAAAGATGCTTCTTAAAAATCACAAAGCCCAAACCTGCCATTCCCTGAATACATTTATTTGATGATGAAATGATATATTCAGCCTGCCATGTGTCTAAATCGATAGGCAGACCGGCATATGAACTCATACAGTCGACTATAACTTCAATGTCGTTTTTATGAGCAAGTTCGCATATCTCCTTTATTGGGTTTCGCATTCCTGTGGTAGTCTCATGATCTACAACCGCAATGTGAGTTATGTCTCTGTTAGAAGTAATTATCTTTTCAATTTCTTTAATCTGGGGATAATCTCCATATTCAATTTTATATTTGATAAATGATATGGAGTATCTTTCGGCTATTTGTACCATTCGTGCGCCATATGCACCGTTATCTATTACTAATAGTTTTCCATCTTGTGGAACGGCTGATGTGATTGCTGCCTCCACAGCTCCTGTACCTGAGCTGGCAAACATGGTAGAGGTATACTCATCACCGGCATTTACCACCTTAGGCAAATCATTTTTGATAGAGTCCATTATCTTACAAAACTCTTCTTCACGGGGACAGATATCCGGAACTACCATAGCATACTTAACTTCATCTGAAGTGGTCGCAGGACCCGGATTCAATAATATATTGCGTTTAATTTCTTTCATTGTCTTTTCACTTCTCCTTTTAAATGTTTCATAAATTCGATTTTGTTTTCGATGGGAGTGGTTGTTGGTCGTCCTAAATCCTTTCTTGCACCTTTCTTCACTTTGACTTCTATGAGCGACAAACCTTTATTTCTGCATTCATTTACTTTTTTCGATATTTCTTCTTCGGTTGTAACAGTGAATGCATTTTTATATCCGCAGGCTTTGGCTATTGATGGTAAATCTATATTATCACCTGCTGTTGGTTGACCGCCTACCGAATCGTGTGCCGCATTGTTTAATACAATATGAAGATAATTTTCAGGTTGTGCCTGACCAATGATTGCCATCGAACCCATATGCATCAGTACTGCTCCATCACCATCAAGACAGATGATGTTTCTATCCTTTTTATCCGTAGCTATTGCAAGTGCTATCTGGGAGGCATGTCCCATTGAACCTACAGTCAGAAAATCGGCTCCGTGTGTTTGTGAATTTCTCGTGCGATATTCAAAAACCTCTCTTGACGTCATGCCGGTTGTTGAAACAATGATATCACTCTCGCCTGTCAATGATAATATTTTCGATATGGCATCCTCGCGAGTTAAAAAATTATTAGTAGAATGTTCATCAGTCGATTTTAACTTGTATGATTCAAAAGTATTTTTCTGAATTACAAACGCATATGGAGATGAACTGCTCTTCAAATGATTAACACATATATTTATCTGTTTTTCAACTTGAGAGAGATCCTGACTTAAAATTTCGTAAGGAATTTTCATTGCGTCTAACAGACCGGTAGTAATTTCACCCTGTTTAATGTGTTGTGGCTCATCTTTAACACCCGGTTCACCGCGCCAACCGATTATCAAAAGCATCGGTATTGAATACACTTTTGCATCGGTAAGGGATAAAAGTGGATTTATGGCATTACCCAATCCGGAGTTTTGCATGTAAACAACAGGATACTCTCCCGTTGTAAGATGGTATCCGGTTCCCAAAGCAACGGCAGCACCTTCGTTAGCTGCGATGATATGTTTGCCGGCTTCTACATTATCCGTAATATATGCACAAATATCTTTGAGCAATGAGTCGGGGACTCCACTGAAAAAACTAAATTTGTTTTCAGTCAGTAATTTGTAAAAAGCACCTGGATTTATCATTATTTTGTTCCTGGAATTAATTCTAATATTTCTTTAATAGGCATGCAGAACTTATCAGCTTCGAGCGAACGCTGATTTTCCAATATAGTTCCTGCAACATTTTGCATTGCCGGATATGCTGCTCTTAACATATGGTTAGCGTATATAATAATATTTGCGCCCCACTCCTTCAGTTCACTCTCTGTAAATGTATTATAACTTGTAGGAACCAAAACAACAGGAATATCCGAAAATTCCTTTTTAAATTCCGTACAGAAAGCTTTAACATCTTCTCCCGATTTATTCTTGCTGTGAATCATAACACCGTCTGCACCTGCTTTCACGTATGCTCTTGCACGAGTCAATGCATCGTTCAAATCCTTATCGCATATAAAACTCTCGATACGTGCAATAATCATAAAATCATCAGTCACTTGCGATGTTTTACCTGTTTTGATTTTTTCACAGAACTCTTCAATCGTTGCCTGATGTTGCTCTACAGCAGTGCCGAACAAAGAGTTTTTCTTCAGACCTACTTTATCTTCGATTATAACGGCAGATATACCGTGTCTTTCAAGAGTTCTTACCGTGAAGGCAAAATGCTCACATTTACCGCCTGTGTCTCCATCGAAAATAATAGGCTTTGTAGTACATTCAAGGATATTGTTCAAATCCTGTAGTCTTGTTGTCAAATCAACAGCCTCAATGTCGGGCTTGCCCTTGCTTGTAGAATCTGTCAAACTGCTCGACCACATGCCATCAAACTCATAAATTTTATCATTTTTATGGACGATAGTATGTTCCACAATCAAACCCGACAGACCGTTATGCGCTTCTAAAATTCTTACTACCGGTTTAACATCAATCAGTCGTCTTAACGATTTGATTCTGATTTCGGGAGTAGTGCCTATCTTTTTAATATCATCATATAGAGAGGTGGAATCTATACCTTTGGTATATGGAATTTCAATTATCTGTCCGCCCAGCTCCTGCATTACTTTAAAAACATCTTCTCGCACTTTTTTCATGCTACCTTCTTTCCAATCGTCACCATGTATTATATAATCGGGCTTGTATTTCAGTAGATTATCAACATAGCTCCACTCGTTTTGAGGTACTACCTCATGTACTCCTTTAATGCTTCTGACAATAAATTCCCGCTGCTCATATGTAAGATAAGGCAATCTTTTATGCTCGGCAATAGCCGAATCAGTAAGCAAACCAACTATCAATTTACCGTATTTAGAACCCTCGGTGATGATATTTATTAATCCGGGATGCATTATGTCGGCAGTCATGCCCAGATATACTGTTTTATCCATAATAATGGGTTATAATTAATAATTTTACAAAGATAATTAAGCAAATTCAAACAATCAATTTTTATTTATCTTTGAGCCTCAAATTTCTCTAATTTCTGATAAAAATCATCAATAAGCTTTTGTTCTAACTTTCTTACATATGGATAGAAAATAAAATCGGGTAATTTGTATTTAATCTTCTCCTTCAAAAAGAAAAGTAATTGATATAACTTACTAACATTAAAATCAGTAAAATAGACAGGGATTTTCCAATCTTTTCCATATTGAAATATTAAAAACTCTTCATAATCTTTTGGAACGAGTACTTTCTCAGATAAAAAATCCATATATATCGTATCCAACAAATACTTTTCAAAAACACATTCACCACAGCACGTCCTAATTCCTTCTCTAAACGGTCTGAAAAAGTAAATATCTATATATTCATTGTTTCTCATAATCGAAACTAAACCTCGACGATCGTAACGGACTACTTCAAAACCATTTTCTCTGAGTTCAAACAACATCGATAAAAACAAATCTTGTTGTTCGAAAAGAACAAACAAATCTATATCCTCATCGTGGGCAATAAAATCCTGCTCTCTGATAGCTCCTAACAAAGTACCGTAGAGCAATCCGAATTTCAGATTATTTCTTGTGGCTATTGCATTAAAATCTGAAAGATTCTGTTTTGATATTTTTTTGTCAATTCTTTTTCTTCCCAAATACAATATTTTTAAAGAAAAGCGATATATACCTTTTGGGGTTTTTATTTTCTCCATCTATCGAATCAGTTTTTTAACTATGTTTTTTAAAGAATAAGGAATATATCTCATCAGCGTGTAATAAAATGAATTGTTATCTTTATAAAACGCCTTGTCGAAACCATCATGCGGAACGACATACTCAGGGTGAACTAATGGAAATTCCAAATCGTGAGAAGCAATATATTCTTTAGGCTGACCTTTATTTGTGGTATGAGTTGCACCTTCTCCAAAACCTATATTAGTCACTAAATTCACTTTAGGAAATATTGACAATTGATTTTGAGATGCCAATGTAAAATACCATTGCCAGTCCCACGCACTAACCCTATCTTTTGCAATCAGCTCCATCCTATATTTCCAATATTTTATGTCTCTGCCTTTGTATCCCATATTACTCAGAATAGAATTATAATAATCTGTATCTTTCCACTTCATTTGCATATCCATGTTCTGCCATGCACGCTTCCAAGTAGCCCAGCCCCAGCATGCCTTGTAGCGAGAATACAAATAAGAATCATCTATGTTAATTGTAATTTTATTTGTTCCTGCTATCATCCCAATTCTTGTATCACTTTCATATTTTAATAGGAGTTCTTTGATATAAGGAAAAAATGTTGAGCTGACTACACAATCATCCTCTAAAATTATTCCATGCTCTTCCTTTTCAAACATCCAGTTGATAGCTTTATACACAGCCGTTGAGCAACCTTGATTAGTTTCATGAAACAGAGTGTTTACCTCACAATCCCAATCAATCATCTTGGAAATAACACTTTTAGTTTCTTCCACAAGTAAGTTCTCTCCTTTTACATGAGGTCGTGCTGCATCACAAGCAATATACAGTTTTGCTGGTTTTACTTTCTTTATCTGTTCAAAAGATATTTCAGTGACTTTAGGACGTTTGAAAACAATGAACAGTATAGGTATATTGTAAGTCATAGTCTTCTATTGATTATTGTTATTAATATTCATAAAAATCATTTCACAGGGATGGATCCTTTAGCTTATTCTCAAGTACTGAAATTAATTCAGTATAATATTCAACAAATTTATAATCTTTTTTCAGCCATCTAAGATATTTAAAGAATATTGACCTTTTAATTTCATATTTAATCTGATTCCTAACAGCTTTATTTCTATCAACACCTTTTTCAATATAATACTCAACAATTGAGTCTATAGTTTGTATTGTAGAATTTATCGCAGGCATCCGTTCATCCGTTAGATGCAGATACTTCATGTTTTCATCAAAAACAAACTTCATTTCCGGCTTTAATTTACGCATTCGGTAATGAAGATAATTTTCTTCTCCATACAAGAATACATTCTCATTAAAAAGTCCTATATCTTCAAAGTCACTTTTACGAATAAAGAAACAAGAACCTGAAAAATACATTCTTTTGTAGTTATAGCAAAGAAATTTATTTCGAAGATAACTTTCAAAAATCTCAAAAATAGGATATTGGCTAAATTTGGGCATAAAAGACCAGCCACGCTTTGTTTCTGAAATCATTTGAAGCATACCCAGCATAACTGTCCTTTGATTTTGAAAATGATTGATAGCTTCTTTAAATATTGGTTGTAACAATCTTACATCCGGATTCATTATTAAAATAATTTCTCCTGTCGATACTTTTATTCCGATATTGTTGCCTTGACCATAGCCGCCGTTTTTTGTATTCCTAATCAGTTTAACATCCTTACCGTACTTACCTTCTATGCGTTGAAACATAACATCAACATCTTTACTCATATTATCAACAATGATAATCTCAAGCTCATCTCCTATGTCATTGTACTGAAATATAGAATCTAAACAATTATATATATGTTGCTCCGAATTATATGTTACTATTATAACTGAAATTTGTTTTTGCATTTTATTTTTTATTCAAATTCTGTAAAAATCTAATGCCTCAGCATCTTATATTTTATTATTATATTGCTTGTATATATTAATTCCGACAGCAATGATAAAGTAAGAGCAAGGGGTACGACAAAAACACCAAGATTAAATAATATACCTAATAAAGCAACTACAAAAAAGACAATCATTGCAACTATTTGATCTTTTACTATATAATTATTTTTATTTTGAGGTATAAATACAAAATTACATATGGCTCCTACAGTAAGTTGAGCAAACACTCCAAATCCTAAGATGATTAATAATGGATATGAGCCTAACATACTTTCACCTCCCATCACAAGTACAATCCATTTTCCAAAGATAACGAGAAGAAGAAAAATGCTAAATCCAATTACATTTTCAATCTTTATTATTTTCTTAATAGTAGATGTGATATTTTGCAAGATAACAACTTTTGGAAACAGTGCACTATTGATACTTGCGATAAGAATAGTGGGAACCGTGTATATTTTCACTGCTAAATCGAACAAAGCCACATCTTTCATAGAAAAAAAAGCACCTAACAATACTGTTGCACTTTGTTGCTTCAGCACAATTATACTATTGCTCCCGAAGAAAGGTAAAGCTTGTTTCATTTGTAATTTCACATCAGCTATTTTACTCCAATATATTTTCAATCCCTCTTTATAACGAATAATCAATGCAGCTACTATTGAGCCCAATATGGAGGTAACTGTTATTATTACAGTAAAAATCCCTATGTCATTTGAGTTTTTTATATACATAAGAATAAACAATAGAGACAATAATTTAAAAGCTAATTGAATAAAAGTTACTGTACGCATACGCTGAATACCCTGAAAATACCACTGAGGAAACAATATATTCGTAATACTTTGTCCAAAACAAATAACAAAAATTTCCCAGTTTTCTCTTAGAGATGGTATGGCAAAAATAAGTATAAGAAATAGAACAAAGGATACAATAGCCAAATAAACTTTCGCTGTAAATATGTTAGACAGCACCTTTTCTTTCTCGCTTCTATTATCTATATTTTCGGCAATGGCTTTTACTCCCGGCAAATCAAACCCAAAATTGATTAACGTAATAAAATACGTAACTATCGAAAAAGCAAACACATAAAGTCCATAACTATTGGCTCCTAAAGTTCTTATAAGATATGGATAAATAATAATATAAAACAACGAGTTTAATACCTGAAGCACGGTCATAAAAAAGTAATTTTCCATTACCTTTTTATTGCTTTTCAGTAAAGATGTAACTACTTCACGTTTTGATTTCATCATTTATATTATGTCTCTATTAATAATTCTCATAACAAAAATTAATTGCACTAATACAATCCCGACATAATAAAGCCAGAATCTCCAACTTTCTTTCTTAACAACAAAGAAGAAAAACAGAACAAAAGAAAATAGAAGGAAATAATCAGTTACTCTTTCAACTAAAAGCACGCTCCTCATCAAGGCAAATAATGCTATACCAGATATATAAACATTAAAAATCTTGTAGAAAATCTTTTTATTCTCGCCACTAAACAAAAGGAAAAAAGACATTATCCAGAAGAAGACAAATTTCATTGATATTCCTTCCGACATCATTAGTGATTGAACATCGTATCGTTCGAGTCTATTTGATAATAATGTCAATGTGTTTAAAGACGATATTACATTGATCACCGTTCCTCCTAATCGGGTAGTTATATTAAAAAAATAAAATAATCCGGTGACTATTAAGAATATCAAATAAAATTTCATTGAATATTGCTTAGATAAAAGGATTATTAATATTATTACAATACCTAACAATGCTGTTGAATGAAACAATACAGCAAGAGCAATAAATAAAGCAATTAAGATATAATCTTTAAATTGAAGTTTGGGTTTTAATGCGAATGAACTTGCTAATACAATCAGAGAAAAAGCAATTCCAACTCTGATAACTATGGCATTTAAATATAAACCATAAAAAGCAATATATAAAGTTAGAAATATAAAAGCATAACACTTATCTTTTTCAATGTTTAATAATGTGTCATTATCTTCGTCTGTTGTTTCATCATTATAAACTGATATTATCTTTTTTGTAGCTGTGTACATTATTAACAAGTTAATAATTGCAACAATCCAAAAAAATAGATGGTAGCTTTCTTCTGATATAAATTTAACAAGTTTAGTCAACAATTGAAATCCCCATTCAAACCCATAATCATAAAAGTTAATCAGATCAGCTTCTTCCATTAGAAAATAATTCATATAGACTTCTGTATCTGGCACATCCAGACTTCTTGTTGCCATTAACACCGAGAAAGGTACAATAAAAATCCAATGAGAATGTGGTATATTATAACTTCTTTCCAGATAGCTGAAAATAAAACATCCAAAAAGGAAAATCAGTAATAATATAATGTTCATATTAGCTTAAAGCTCAATAAAAAAATTGTAAAAAGACAGTATGAATCATTATGTTGATTAAGGATAAATTTGATTAATATACCTTCTCCCCAACAACAATCCCACAATCAGTACGCCACCAATAAAACCACCAAACACAATCCCTTTAGCTTTACCAAGCTTAGTTTTTTTGAGGGGAAAACGAGGACTGTCTATTATTTGAATAATGGGAGTCTCTCGAGCTAAATCAAGTTTTAATGTTTCAAGATTTTTAAGCACCTCAGTATATACGGTTCCATACAGCATTGCATTGTATTCATGTTGAACTCTTGGTACTGCTGCTGTTTGAATTGCCATATTAACGTTTAGCTGTGGTATAGCTGCACCGCCATATAAAGCTTCTTCGTATAATCCTTTTATCGAATCTGCCGTATGTTGCATCATGTTAATGTTATTTCGACTTTGTGCAGTACGTGTTTCTGTGTAGAATTTAATTGTTTGCTGTATAAGGCGTTCGATAAATATTTTTGAAAACTGTTCATTAATACAAGTGAAATTAGCCGACACCATACTAATCTTCTTTTCTTTTCTGATAATTGATAACTTCTTTGATTTCACAAAGTTATCCGACAAAACATATAAGACACTGTCCTGAATTCTGGAAAAATCTTCTCTATCTTGATTTAAGGGAAATATATAGTCTGTTTTTATACCATATTTTTTATTTTTCAATTTTTTATCTAACTTGTAAATTTTCAAATATGCATCAGCCATAGTCATTTTATTGCCTTCATACTCTATATCTGTTAATAAAGTACTTTCAATAGCGTACCGAGATTTTATTATCTCTAATAAGTTATCTCCGGTGAAAACATCTCCCCCACTGCTAAACAAACCACCAAAACCAAATGATGAAGCTAAACTCGCTAAACTTGAACCTCCCGAACCCTTTTCTATCAATGCGAACGATACTTGTCCGGTATATCTTGGTTTAATCACAAATGATAACCCAAAACCTATAATTCCTCCTGATAGTCCAACAATCAGTATAATTTTCCATTTGGTTAACAAAAAACTCCATAATTCCTTTATAGTATTGATAAGGTCCTTTATAGAATCATTATTTTGATTTGCAGACTTAACTTTTAAATTGTCGTCCATATACAAAAATTTTCAATTAGCATACAAAATTAATTATCTCAACGCATAAGCATATACCAATGCCAGCATAGATGTTAGTGAAGAACTTATAGATACAACTTCTGTAGCACCAAGTCTGTTGGATTCATCTAAGCTTTTCTTTGGTACAATGACAACTGACCCCTCTACAACTTCAGGATAGAAACGTATACCTAAAAAACTCTTAGTTCCTTTTACTTTTCCATTAGGATACAATACAAAGGATTTCTTTTTTAAAGCATTGTATGAAAATCCTCCTGAAGATGTTATGAAGTCTCTAAAACTACGTGAATTGTTATATACTACAAATGATGGATACATCACCTCTCCTATCACTTTTACCGTTTGAGATTTCTTTGGAATAAACAGTACATCACCATCTTCAACTAAAATATCTTTCAATCCACCCGGATCTTTCAGTATGGTTGCAAGATCTAACGAAACAACCCCCTCGAAATTTAACAACTCTTGCATTCTACGCTCATCAATAGTTGTAAAAATCATATCTAATGTGTCTAAATCTATAGTTGTTCTGATATTCATCTTTTGCTGTATCATCTCGTCCATCTCTTCTTTGCCCTTTGCTAATAAAATCTTGCTAAGGTTCTGAGATGTAACATTATGTATAGCGTGAGGATTGTCAACTTTCTTCTCATTTCTTATAATATATGCACCATTAACAAATGCATATTTCGTAAAGCCTCCCGACATATTTATTAAATCTGAAACTCGAATATTCTTATGGTCTACATTATAAAAGCCCGGATTTTTCACTTCACCTTCGATAGATACAACTCTGATAGGTTCAATACCTTCAATGGGTCTGACAATCACCATATCTCCATTTTCCAATGTAATATTACCCGCGTCATCACCCAAATCCAAATTTCTATCGAAAGAAAATGACATACTGCTCGATTTCGTATTTCCTCCATCCATTTTACTTGGATCTTTTATTATACGAACCAACTGCACATTTTCGGTAGAAGCTTTCTCGGTAAAACCCTTAGCCTTAAAAATCAAATCTCTTAATGTCATTTTAGTCGATAGCTGATATTCGCCCGGCTCAAGAACTTCACCTTCAATGGTAACAAATTGCTCCTCCAAGAAGTTAGAAATCGAATCAACTTTCACCGAATCACCTTTCATCAGATTAATATCAATATTTTCCCCCGATAATATCTTACCCAAGTTAAAGCTTATTATCTCCGGCATTTCATTTTTACGCTGACGCTTTATTGTTGCCATGTTAATAAAGGCTTCATCGAGTACACCACCCGACTTTTCAATTAATCTTTTAACAGTTAAATCCGGTGTAAGTGCATATGCTCCCGGACGATACACAGCTCCGGTCAACTCAACTTTATTGTTGAAGATATTATCTATTTTTGCGATGTAAATTGAGTCTCCACTTTTTACTAAACTCGATGCAAGGTATGATTCAGGAATATCCACAACCGTTCTTTGTGAATCTATATATCTGAAGATTGAAACAATAGATCTGTTTGCATCAGCTCTGAAACCACCGGCATATTGTAGAAGATCTGCCAGAGATTCGTCTTGTTTTACTTCATATATTCCACGTCTATTAATTGCTCCGTCAACTATTACTTTATTTTTATTAGGCTCAATGATTATAACATCATTATCTTGCAATCCTATGTTATTTTTCATCTTACCTGTGGTTAAAAACTGATAAAAGTCTACCTCTGCCACAGTCTTTCCATTCCTATTCAATTTGATGTTACGCATTGACCCTATTTTACCCGGTCCACCACAAGCATATAATGCATTAATAACAGTCGCAAGTGAGGGCAAGGTATATGTACCCGGATACGCAGCTTCGCCTGCAACAGTAATTTGTATACTTCGGATATTACCAAGACTTACGCTTACAAATGTTTCTGAAGTAGATATGCCGGTATAATATTTAGAAAGTTGATTTTTAATATTTTTCGTAGCATTGTCTATTGTCATACCTCCAACTTTTATCAAACCAATATTTGGAATTCTGACGCTACCTTCGGGGTTAACTTTGAGTTTGTAACTCACATCATATAAGCCTGAAACATCAATAAGAAGTTCGTCGTTCGTACCAATAATATAGTTTGTGGGTGTAGGCAAATACATATTAGGTTCAAAAGTAACTTTCTTTCTGTCAAACAACTCTGAACCAAACACTTTTAATTTCTTCTCATCTTCTTGCTTAATAAACTCACGATATAAAGAATCCTCAACATACATACGCTCATCAACATAGTATGGTGTCTGAGTTTCTTTCATATCTGCATTCAATTCATTGATATATTTACGGAAATCCGACATTCTTTGGGTATAATTCTCTAAATTATCTCCAGGATTACTTTGCTGTATCATCTGATTTTGCTGAGACGGCATCATTCCTTGTGAAGATGTTTTAGGTTGAAGTTCCATATTTTGCTGGAGCCTTTGTCGTTGTTGAGGAGTTAATTTATTAAGATCCTGAGAATTAACTCCCAACATAAAAATACAAAAGAATAGGAATAGTGTATATTTATTCATATGTTTGAATTTGATTTTTAGTTGCCGTATGCAACCTTTGATGTCTTAAATATAAATTAAGTTGCAAAAATACAAAAAGAACTTAAACCATAACGAAAAACATATGGTATTAGTATAATTTGAAGGCATTATTCAATCAAATATCTTTTTCATCATCTTGGTAATATTGAAAATACGTATTATTACCTTTGTGCTTGCTACGTCCCGAAGATGTATAGCCGTAACCATAGCCATAACCATAGGTTCCTAAACCATAACTTTTACTTCTTCCATAGACATACTTTCTTGAATAATATTGGGAATAACTTGCCGACTCTATTTCAACATCATTTAATATTGAATAGAATCTTGATTTAGTATCTTCTTTTAATTGATTTGATAATGTTTTAACAAACTGCTTATTGGTTTTATTACTTCTGATAACAAAAAGATTAATATCTGATAGTGCAGCAAATGAGTATGCATCTGCAACTACACCAATCGGACTGGTATCAACAATTATATATTCATATCTTTTTCTCAATTCATCAAACATATCTTTAAGATTATCTGACCTGATGAGTTCTCCTGCATTAGGCGGTACAGTTCCTGCCGTTATAAAATCAAATTCTGCTCCGTCCGGTCGCACAATTATTTCATCTAAGCTACATTGGTTAGCTAAAAAGTTGGATACCCCCATATTGTTATCACATCCAATAGTTTGATAAACACTTGGCTTACGAATATCCATATCCACTAATAATGTTTTAGGACTTGCCATAGCATAAATACAAGCAAGATTAATACAGAAATAGGTTTTACCATCTCCCGATTCTGACGATGTAACCATTATGGTTATATCTGTTTTTCGTTTAGCAATAAATTCTATCCTTGTTCTAATAATCCTAAACATTTCGGTAAATGACGATCTCGGATTGTTGACTATCAGATATGGATCGGTAGAATTTGTATGTCGCACTAACCCTATAAGTGGGAAAGCTGACATTTTTTCAACATCTCTTGATGTACGTATTGTATTGTTGAGCAGCTCTTTCAGGATTATAAAAACTGATGGTAACAAAATTCCAATTAAAAAATACATCATTATTGTTTTGGATTTTGTTCCCTGGTTTGTTACCGATGTTGTTCTTGCTCTGTCTAAGATATTATTATCAGGAGTGTTAGAGGCTTTAAGTATCTGAGCTTCTGCTCTTTTCTGTAAAAACATAGTATAATAACTATCGTTCATGCGATAATTTCTTTCAATACCCACCATTTCAAGTTCTTGCTCCGGAAGTGTTTCGATTTGCTTTTGCACAGATGCTAATCTCGTATTCAAGTCATCTTTCTGAATATTGATTGAAGCTTTTGTGTTTTTAATCACTTCGTTGATAGCTGTCTTTAAATTGTCAATCTCTCGTGTGTATTTTGAATGGAAGATATTTTTCTCTGTAAGCTCACTACGCTTTAGAAGTAAGTCGTTAATTTGCTGCACTATAGTCATTAACATTGGTTCATTTAAACCAATATTAGACGGTGCAATAATAGCTCCTTCATTCAAATTAGTTTGAATATATTTTTCAACATAAGCAATATAAGTCTCTTTTAGTCTTATCTGATTTAACTCTTCATCAAAAGATGCCGCTTTCGATAATAGTTCGTCAGTCAGACTGCTCACATTAATAAGTTGGTTTCTTTTTCTGAAATCTGAAAGGTTATCTTCAGATGTGGCAAGAGATTTTGAAACATTTTCTAATTGTTCGTCAATAAACTGGATAGTCTTCGTTGCAGCGTCATTCTTTCTTTCAAGATTTGACATTAAATATATATCACACAGCTTGTTGATAAAGTCTACATCTCGTCTCGGTGTCTCACTAACCATAGATATTTCAAGTACAGACGATCCATCCATTACGAAGTTAAGTGCTAATTTTGAAGAGAACTCTCCTATCAGTGATTCTTTTGTTCTGAATTTAAAATATAAATCTTTAGCTGAATTATTACCTGAAATATCATTAATTGTGATAAACATAAGATGATGTTGCAATGGATATCCTATTCTGCCATTTATGTTAAATCCCTTTGGCATACTCTCTTCATCCTCCGTAACAGTGAAAGTCCCATCAGGCTTAATGTTCAATTTAAAAAGAATATCATATGCTTGAGGTGAAATAAAATCAGCATCTATAGAAATCGGTGTCCATTCATATAAATTTCTAGTTTTAAACCTGCCTTTTGAAATATATTCTATCTGAAATTCCGGCAAACTATCGACAACACGACTCATTAAGTCATACGAACTTATCATAATTACCTGATTATTCACATTACGATAACTCTCCTGAATCCCAAAGCCTTGCATTAAAACTTGCGCACTATTCATCGAACCTCTGCTTTCATCAATAATTACTGTTGCTGAAGATTTAAACGAAGGTAACCATTTCCTGTTTTGCATATATGCAAGAAACATAAACACAAAAACACTTATAAGTATAAGATACCAATGACTAACGAACAGCATTACCCATTCCATTATATCAAATGATGATTCTTCGTCGGTGAAGTCAGATGTTTTTATGTCTTTATTTTCTTCTTCCATATTCATTTTGTTTTATTAAATAAAACTGTCTTATTCCAATTTTATTTGAAATAATATATTACCATAAACAGTAAACTTAAAGATGTAGATATTAGTGATATAAACGAACTGTAATTATCTATATCATAAAAGCTTGACGGACTCTTTCTCACGTAAATAATATCATTCGGATAAATATAGTAATATTTTGAATTTATTATACTTATAGGTCTGATGTCAAAGTCAAGCGTTTTTACACCTTCGCTTGTTTCTCTTATAATCTTTACTTTTGCAAAATCACCTGTATTTTTTATTTCACCCGACATTGACAATGCTTGAAAAAGTGTCATCCTATCTTTAATTATAGGGAATACTCCCGCTCCCGCTTCTCCAATAACTGTAAAACTTTTATTTGCCAAAGTTAGTTTAATTTCTGCATCCGGAATAATTTCTTTAAATCGATTTTCTATTACCATCGATGCTTCTGCGATTGTCAAATCTGCTACATGTATATTTTTTATAAATGGAAAATCAACCGTACCATCCGTGTAAACTCTATATGACAAAGCGTTTTGCGAACTTGCTCCTCCTTCGCTTCCTATGATTAACTTTGACATATCCTGATCTAAAGTAATCAATCTAATCAGCAATTCATCATTAATCTTTATTCGATAATCTTCATATGGTTCACTTTGATACGTAGGTAAATCTTTATTGCCTTCCTGTAACAACCCGACATTTCGGTAGCTGTAGCAAGAATTTAAGAGCAATATCGATAATAGTAGATATAAAATACAACTTTTCCGTATCATTTTATAAGTGTTTAAACGTATCATTTACCTTTCCCCATCAATAAATTAACTAAAAATGTTGCCATCGAAATAGTTGATATTGTTGTAGCAAGGAAAGTTGGAAAATTAACAATGCTGAAAAACTGCTCATCTAATCTTTGAATGTAAATTATATCGTTTGGCTCAATATAATAAAACTCTGAATTTATAATAGTTTTTGTACGCAAATCAAATGTCTTAATTATGGTTCCCTGTTCGGTTTCTCTTATTATTCGTATCTTACCCCTGTCGGCATATGTACCTGCATCACCAGCCATAGCCATAGCTTGAAATATATTTATTTTCTCACGAACAATCGGATAATAACCTGTACTTCCTGTACCAATTATACAGAAATTACGATTTAACAAGCGTACTTCTACTGAGTTTACTAAAAAAGAGGATTCAAATGCTCGCTCTAAGGTTGCTGTTGCTTGTTCTAAGGTTGCTGCTGCCTCGCGAAGAGTTTGTCCAACAACCTTAACTTCACCAACTAAAGGGAATTTTATACAACCATTTTGCTCAACTGTATATGAATACAAATCACTTTGAGCGGTGTTCGAAGCTCCCCCCGTCGACATCATAGCTTGATTATACTGACCGTTAAACAAGGTATTTGTTTCTTCCTGTGTAGAATATACTTTTACGAAGAGCTTATCTCCGACTTTCAATTTATAATCTTCATAAACGGCACTCTCTTTGTAAGACGGAATAACTTTGTCCGGTTCTTGCATATAATTGACCTTACGTGCAGTAATGCAAGAGCTTAACTCAAACATTAAGAGTATTAGTATTAACGAACGTAGAAGAATTTTATACATTAAACCGTTTTAATAGTTTTGATACTTCGAAATGATAAAATATTACTTTATTTTTGCAAAAATAACAAATTAAATCCTATGCGTAATTCTATTTTACTTCTGTTGTTAACTTTGTTTTCAACAACTTATTCACAAAACAACGATTCCACTGTGGAGAACTTATCAACAATTAAGAAAAAAAGCTCCTTCAAAGATAATTTTTCAATGGGTTTTCATCTTAGTCCGACCATCTCCTGGCTTGACGTAAAACATGATGACTTGCAAACCGATGGTGCTACAATTACAGGTGGTTTAGGCATTGTTGCTGAATATAATGCAACTAAACTGCTATCAATAGTCAGTGGATTAAACTTTTCTGTACCAGGTGGATATGTGTTCGATAATGCCTCTATGACTGATGCCGATACTAAAAATAATTACAGGATTAATTATACCACACTCGAACTACCAATACTGATTAGGGCAAACTTAACAGAAGATAAAAAAACTGCTTTTTATATTCAAGGTGGAGCTTCAGTAGATTATAGATTTTCAGCATCGGAATTTCATAAGGCTGCGACTTATCTGCTACCCGATGAAAAATTAAATATCAAGTCATTAATAGATCCATTCAATTTTAATTATTTAGTAGGCTTCGGCACAAAGCAAAAAATTTTCAGGAAATACTACGTATTCGCAGAGGTCAACTATAAACATTCATTGTCGAATATCGCTTCTGAAAAGGGTTTTACTGATATTGCACGTTATACCACTACTTTTGTACCTGAAATACATAGCGGTAATATGATTTTCTCATTCGGTGTTTTATTCTAATCGAAAATGTACAATTACTTAAAATTAATACGCTATCAGAATATTCTCTTTATTGCTCTGATTTTATTTGTATTGCGACAGCTTGTCGTAGCTGCTTTGCTCGATACTTACGGTATTATTGTTTATACCGAACAATGGCATCTTTGGTTGTTGATAACTGCAACTACACTGCTATCTGCCGGTGGATATGCACTTAATGATTATTTTGATGTAAAAATAGATACGCTTAACAAACCCGATAAAGTATTAGTTGGACGAACAATTGACAGAAACAAGGCTATGCTTGTGTATCAAGTATGTACTGTAATAGGTATGATAGCCGGATTTGCTTTAGCTTGGTTGATAAAATCGCGAACAATAGCTGTGATTTTTATCGTTGTTCCCGGATTAATATGGTTCTATTCAGCAAGTTATAAGCGTCAGTACTTAATCGGTAATCTGGTTGTAGCTTTTTTATCATCCCTATCTATTATTCTTCTCGCTATCACTGAGAATGCATATCTGATGGAATTTCATTCAACAAAGATATTAGAAACTAAAGCTACTGTCATGTTTTTCAGTTGGATTGCAGGATTTGCTGTTTTCTCATTTCTGTTGACATTAATCCGAGAAATCATTAAAGATATCGAAGATGAATATGGCGATAAGGAAATGGAATGTAGAACTTTACCGATAGTATCAGGAAGAAAAGTCGCATTAGTTGTAATTTTCAGTTTAATAGTGCTAATTATTGCTCTTTTGTTAATTGCTAATTTTTATTTAGTTGATTTTCAGGGTACTCTTTCTATAAAATACACTGTATTCGGATTAATCTTACCTTTATTAGCGCTGATTTCTTTATTGATAAAAGCAAAGCGACCTGTGGATTTTCATCAGGCTTCTACTTTAACTAAATTTATAATGTTGATAGGATTACTTTATGCGGTTATTTTCAATTTTCTATTGGCTCAAGATACCGGAATCCTATTTCTAAATCTTTTTAATGTACATTAATTATAATCTTATATGCTCGATAATCTCAAAAAATATAATATAATTCTCGGTTCAGCTTCTCCAAGAAGGCAGGAATTATTACGGGGAATTAACATTGATTTTGAAGTGCTTCCTCTTTCTGTTGATGAAGATTACCCTACGAACTTAAATCCACATGACATACCTGAATATTTAGCGGTAAAGAAATCAGATGCATACTTGAAATTACCATTATCCGATAATACATTAATCATTACAGCCGACACCATTGTTATAATTGATAATAATATTTTAGGCAAACCCACTGATAAAGAAGAAGCTAAGGCAATGCTTCGTAAGCTATCTGACAGAACGCACGATGTAATTACAGGGGTATGTATAAGAACAAAAACAAATCGTAAGATATTTAAGGTCGTAAGTTCTGTCAGGTTTTCGCATATCAGTGATGCTGAAATAGATTATTACTTAGATAAATATGCTCCATACGACAAAGCCGGATCATATGGAGTTCAGGAGTGGATTGGTTATGTAGCCGTAGAAGATATTCAGGGTTCTTACTTCAATGTTATGGGCTTACCTATTCAGAGATTATATCACGAACTGAAGAGCTGGTGAAATCAGTTTTCGGGTATCGCTCGCAAATCGGGTAACTTCCATGCAATCAGTCCGATTAGTGGTAAAAATGCACATACATGATACACAAAATAGATACTTGTGGCATCAGCGAGTAATCCAAGTAAGGCTGAGCCTAAACCTCCCATACCGAAAGCCAGACCAAAGAACAAACCTGATATCATGCCTATTTTGCCGGGCATAAGTTCCTGAGCATAAACTAATATGGACGGGAAAGCTGATGACAAAATAAATCCGATAACAAAGCTTAGAATTACTGTCATAGTTAAACCAACATACGGCATAATCAGCGTAAACGGTGCAACACCTAATATAGAAAACCAAATAACATACTTCCTACCTATCTTATCACCAATCGGTCCACCGAAGAAAGTACCTAAAGCCGAAGATGCAAGAAACACAAAAAGAAGCAGTTGCGAAGTTTTAACGCTAACTCCGAATTTCTCGATTAAGAAAAAAGTATAATAACTACCTATACTTGCTAAGTAGAAGTATTTTGAAAAAATCAGTATCAGCAAAATGCCAACTGACACGTAGACCTGCCTTTTAGTCAGATGTGCATGAAACTGTCTCTCGCCAAGTTTTCTTTGAGTTCTTTTTACCTGTTGCAAATACATCTTAGCCCATCTACCTACATACAGTAACACCATCATCGCAATCAGTGCAAAAATCGCAAAATAAGCTGTGTGCCCTCTGCCATATCTCGCTATAATTAAAGCTGCAAGCAGCGGACCTATTGCTGTTCCGGCATTACCCCCTACTTGAAAAATCGATTGTGCCAATCCACGCTTACCACCCGAAGCCATATAAGCAATCTTCGATGATTCGGGATGAAAAATAGAAGACCCTGAGCCGATAAGAGCTACAGATATTAAAATAGCGGCATAACTGCTTGCAAAAGCCACTGATACAAGACCGATGAGTGTAAGTCCCATTCCCATTGCTAAAGAGAAAGGTTTTGGATGCTTATCGGTATACATACCTACAAGAGGCTGCAACACACTGGCAGTCAACTGGAAAGTCAACTGAATAAGACCAATCTGTGCAAAACTCAATGCAAAAGACTCCTTAAAAATCGGATAAATAGAAGGGATAAGAGATTGCATCATATCATTCAGCATATGAGAAACACTGATGCTGAACAAGATGCTATATGCTGTTATCTGTTGTAAATCCTTAGAAGTCGATACCGTAGAAGTTGCTACTTTACTCATTTAAACCATATTATATCAAAGCAAACTCCAGAACTTCCATAATATCCTGAACATAATGGAATTTCAATCCTTTCAGATAAGTCGCTTTGATTTCATCAATATCCTTACGATTATCAACACACAAAATAATATCAGTAATACCGGCACGTTTGGCTGCAAGAATTTTTTCTTTTATACCACCAACCGGCAACACTTTCCCACGAAGAGTAATTTCACCTGTCATAGCTATGCTTTTGCGCACTTTTCTTTTTGTAAATGCAGAAGCCAAAGCAGTAGCCATAGTAATACCGGCGGAAGGTCCATCTTTTGGAATTGCACCCTCAGGCACGTGAATATGTACATTCCACTCTTCAAAAAGCGACTGGTCAATCTTTAATGCTTCAGAATGTGATTTGATATATTCAAGAGCCAACATAGCCGATTCTTTCATCACATCACCAAGATTTCCTGTAAGCGTAAGTTTTGGCGATTTACTTTTGCTCAAACTCGATTCTACATAAAGTATTTCACCGCCAACCTGTGTCCATGCTAAACCGGTTACAACACCCGTATAATCATTACCTTGATATTTATCTTTTGAATATTTAGGTGCTCCCAAATACTTTATCAAATCTTCACTTTTAATTTCAGCATCGTAGGTTTCATTTGAGGCAACCAATTTTGCAACTTTACGCATTAGCGAAGCAATTTCCCTATTTAGAGAACGTACACCTGATTCGCGTGTATATGATTCGATAAGATTTTGAGTGGTAGTCTTGGGTAAAGCAAACTGTTCATCAATAAGACCATGGTTTTCAAGCTCTTTTGGTATTAAATGACGTTTTGCAATTTCAACTTTCTCCTCCTGTGTATAACCACTTACTTCTATTAATTCCATTCTATCAAGTAACGGAACCGGTATGGTGTTCAGATTATTAGCCGTTGCAATAAACAGAACTTTCGATAAATCATAATCGACATCCAAATAATTATCGTGAAAAGTAGTGTTTTGCTCAGGATCGAGCACTTCAAGCAAAGCAGATGTAGGATCACCCTTATAATCAGCAGTTACCTTATCAATCTCATCAAGCACGAATACAGGATTTGAATATTTAGCCTTTAAAATATTCTGAATAATTCTACCGGGCATTGCACCTATATATGTACGTCTATGACCTCTAATTTCAGCCTCATCATGCAGACCACCAAGAGAAACACGCACATATTCACGAGACAGCGCACGAGCAATAGATTTTCCCAGCGATGTTTTTCCCACTCCCGGAGGACCATACAGACAAATTATCGGCGATTTCATATCACCTTTCAACTTCAAAACAGCCAAATGTTCAATTATCCTGTCCTTAACCTTTTCCATACCGAAATGATCTTCATTCAGAACTTTCATAGCATGTTTAAGATTAAAATTATCCGAAGTATACTCATTCCATGGAAGGTCGAGTAATGTTTCAATATAGTTTAACTGAATAGAATAGTCGGGCGAATGTTGACTTGTACGCTCCAATCTCTTTAATTCCTTTTCAAATATACCTTCTACATTCTTACTCCATTTTTTCTTTGAGGCTCTTACTTTCAATTCTGAAATATCCTGTTCCACTGATACACCACCCAATTCGCTTTGGATAGTTTTCATTTGCTGCTGAAGGAAATATTCGCGCTGTTGCTTATCGATACCTGCCTTTGCCTTATTTTGGATACTCATCTTAATTTCAATCAGTTGCGATTCTTTATTCAAAAGTTCAAGAAGAGCATAGCCGCGTTCGATTATATCATCCATTTCCAATAAGCGGATTTTATCTTTAACCTGCAAACCAAAATTGGCACAGATATAATTAATTAGGAAAAACGGGTTTTCGATATTTAATATTGCAAAAGTAGTTTCGGGAGGTAAAGCACTCGATTTCGAAATAATATCAGAAGCTAAATCTCTGATAGAAGAAATAAGTGCCTGAAAAACACCATCTTTATTATCTTCATCAGGTAATATATTTTCCAATCCGAAAACTCTTGCCTTCATATATGGCTTTGTTGCAACCAATTCGCCAAGTCGGAAACGCAGCTTACCTTCTAAAATCACGGTTGTACTGCCATCAGGCATTTCAAGAATACGCACAACTTGCGCAACCGTACCTACCGGATAAAGCTGTTCTATTGTAGGATCTTCGAGTTTACGATCTATTTGAGTACAAACGCCAATAAGAGATTCATTTTCATGAGCTTTACGAATCAACTTCATCGATTTTGGTCGAGCTACCGAAACAGGAAGCACTACACCCGGAAACAACACCATATTCCTCAGAGACAAAATAGGAAGTACCGAACCATCATCCAGTTTAATATCTTGCGTTTGACCACCTAAAGAAATAATCGGAAAAACCTCCGACGAGTCCATCATATCTTCTGAAAAAAAAGCATCAAAATTATTCTTCATTATAAAAAAGGGATTATTCTCTGCCAAATTGACATATTAATTAATTATACATTTAAACATACAGATAATCTAAAAAGAAACACTTCTAATAATCAATGGCTTACAAATTTATATATTAAAATGCATTATGATTTTTCAATTGGCGTGCCAAAGGTAATCTTTTTTATAATAGGTTCTTCATCACATTCACATAACTTGTCCCGACTTATCGGGATTAGCACATTACATGTTTGCTCATCATAAAAATTAGTGTAAATTTGTGGCTTTAAAAACAATAATAAGTTTATGAAGAAAATAGTTTTCATTCTGTCTGTGTGTGTGTTAGCAGCTTGTAATAATTCAGGCAAATTTATAGTCGAAGGTGTGGTTGATGGCGGTGTAGGGGAAATGTTATATTTAGAGCATACCGGATTAACTAAAAATATCGTTATCGATTCGATGAAGATAAAGAAGGATAATAGCTTTAAATTCAAGTCGAAACGACCGGCATACCCTGATTTTTATAAGATTAAAATAGGTAGTAAACAGATACACTTTTCTGTTGATTCTACTGAAACTGTAGAGATAACCACTTCTTTAGAAAAATTCTCAAGTGATTATACTATAACAGGCTCTGAATCAAACACCGATATTCAAATTTTACGTAATTCTGTAGCCAAACTGCAAAATAAAGCTAACCAATTAAATTCGGATATGAGTGCTGATGAGAATAATGCGTTTTATCAGGAATTTACTCAACTTGTTGAAGAGCATAAAAATCTCGCAAAACCGATTATATTGAAAAATCCAAGATCTACAGCAGCGTATTTCGCTATTTTTCAGCAGGTTAGCAACATTTATATCTTCTCACCTTATATTAAGGAAGATCGACCGTTCTGTGCAGCAGTTGCAACAGCTTATCACACTTATATGCCTGATTACGAACGCTCCAAAAACTTATACGCATGGGTTATGGATGCAATTAAATCGGAAAGGGAAGCAAAACAGCAATCTGACTGGAAAAAGATGATGGAAGACAATGCTATTGGATTTATAGACATTAATTTGCCCGACAAAGAAAATCAGATGAGGAAATTATCGGATTTGGTCGGTAAGGTTATCTTATTGGATTTTTCTGCTTTCGAAGCGCGTGAAAGTGTGCAATACACCTTTGCTTTGAGGGATTTATACAATAAATATAAGTCGAGAGGATTTGAAATTTATCAGGTATCGCTCGACCGTAACAAAATTCTGTGGGAAGATGCTGTTGAAAATCTGCCATGGATTTGCGTAAGAGATGATAACGGTCCGAATACAAGAGTGGTTACTTTATATAATATATCGGAAATACCTACTTATTTTCTGATTAATAAAAAAGGTGATATAGTTGGAAGAAATTTCGACTTACAAGCATTGGAAAAGGAAATCAGTAAAGCTCTTTAATGCATGATTTTATACGAAATACAGCTTTATCCTTAGGTTTCGATTCTTGTGGTATAGCTAAGGCAGAAGCATTGACGGAAGATGCCGAGTTTATGCGTTCATGGTTAGATACGGGGCAACATGGTGATATGGAATACCTTAACCGTAATTTTGAGAAACGCATAGATCCAACTGTATTAGTGCCGGGCTGTAAATCGGTGGTGGTTGTACTGATGAATTACTATCCATTACAGAAGCAGAGTAACGACTTGCCTCAAATCTCAAAATATGCTTATTCGAAAATCGACTATCATACTGTTTTGAAGACTAAGCTTGGACAGTTGGAGACCATTCTTACTCAGGAATATGGTGATGAGATTATCTCTAAAGAATATCAACATAGCTTTGTGGACACAGCACCGATATTAGAAAAAAGATGGGCGGAAAAAGCCGGATTGGGCTGGATTGGTAAGCATACTCAACTTATCACTCCCAAATTAGGTTCGTATGTGTTTATAGGTATTTTGTTGCTCAACGAGGAAGTAAAACCGGCAGAGACACGCGTACCATTCAGATGCGGTACTTGCACAAGATGTATAGATGCCTGTCCGACACAAGCACTCAATGGTCGCAGTTTGGATGCAACCAAATGTATTTCTTACCTCACTCTTGAAATAAAATCTGATATACCCGATGATTTAAAGCAAAAACTTTCAGGTTGGATAGCAGGCTGCGATATTTGTAATGATGTATGTCCGTGGAATATACGTTTCGGCACTCCAAATCAACATGAGGAATTTGCACCGGCAGAAGCAATATTCAGTCTGACCAAAGATGATTGGCAGAATATGAAAAAGGAAGAGTTTGATGTAATCTTTGGAAAATCGGCAGTGAAGAGAGCGAAATTGGAGAGAATACAGAGTAGATGGAACGCGGATAATGCGGATAATGCGGATTGATACAGATTTTAACTTACTATTTATTGGTAAATTAAATAATACATATTTATTATTAATCTGTGTAAACTCGTCTTAATCAGCGTTATCCGCGTTTCATTCTTATAATATTATAGGGCAACCACAACAATATTATAGGGGCAACCACAAGGGATTGCCCCTACAACATTTTATATTTATTTAACTATTTTGGTAATTCTATCGCCGACTTTTACTAATAGGACACCTTTATTTGTTACGGGTATCGTATTCAAACCTTCTACGGTTATTTGGCTGATAATTTTTTGTCCGGTAATATTGTATATCTCGATAAGTTCGCCGGCAGTAGCATTAAACATGATTTTGCTATCAGTCGACCAGATATTGCTGTTTAAAGCTAGACTTTCAATTCCTGTAGCAGGATTTGCTTTACCATTAAGCATAATCTCTTTTGTATCAGCTCCTTCGCTCAATATTTCAAGTTTAGCAGTATGAATTCCTTCTTCAATTGGGGTATAAGTAATTAAAACAGCACCACCACTTCTATCAAACTCGCTATCCAATTCGTAAGTAAATTTAGCGGCATCATCACCTGTAATTTGCACAACAATATCCTCTGTAAGATTTTCAGCTGTTACTTCAATAGTTTTATTTTGTGTTTCGTCAGACTTACACTCAAAATCCAATAACACCTCTTCAATAATGATAGTTGGTGATGCATCTACTGACAATGTAATGCTGACAGGATATAACTGGGACGATCCATTGTAATATGCAACAAAACCAATAATATCATAGTTAACATTGGCAATATACGATCCACCTAAGCGGAAATTATCACGAACTATAAATCCATCAGGATTAGCTAATGTTCCATTAACTGTAGATGTTGTAGAATACTCAACATCAGATTTAAATTGAACTCGCGTAATTTTCACATATTTAGCAAGATCCGTAGTAGACACTAAATTTAAGTCAAGAACCGTTGGGTTTACAGCAGTACCACTCACTTTATCAGGAGCCACTGGAGAAGTCATTTGGGGTGCTTGCCCATACTCGCCTTTCACGCCTTCGAGTCCAACAAGTTGGTCGCCGTTACTAAAAGTTTTACCAATGTTGCCGAAAACCAGCAAACTACCCGAGCCGTCTTTAATGTACAGGTTTTGTCCGTTTTGGTAAACGACTGTAATGGCGCCGGTAATAACGGCTTTATCGTCTTTGCTCAAAGCCAAGAACGCGGCGATATCGGCAACCACAGTGGGGAAAGTGTAAGTGGCTGTGGCTACTGCGCTTGTTTCTTCGTCGAGTATCGCGATGGCTTTAACGGTGGTCGTAGTGGATACGGTAAACGGTACCGTGTATGGTGTAGAAGACGCGGTAGGAGTGCTGCCGTCTGTGGTGTAATAGATTGACGCTCCTGTCGTTATCGAACTGATGGTTACGGTTTGCGCTTCGGTGTATGTCCCGCCGGCGGGGCTGAATGTCGGAGCGGAAACGGTGGGAGCAGCTCCCAGCGTATAAATAACTTTGATAGCCGATACCCGCATCTGTAAATTTTTGTCACCTCCTGTATGGGCATTTGTAATAAGGACAGACGAACTTGCGTTAATCCCGGACACGCTATACTCCGTTGTTGTCCTTGTTATTTCAGCTGCAGTACCTCCATCTACACTGTAAGTTACGGAACTTGGATCTTGGTCGCCGGATTTTGTCAGCACAATCTCGGTTATTACGGCTCCGTTGGAAGCGTTTATTGTCAAAATATTGCCGTTTCCGGAAGCTCTTACGGAATAGAGTCGCAAAGCTGTTCCGTCTGTGTAATAAGCGGGAGCATTAGAAGCACCTCCTTTGTCAGCCGTAAAAGAAATATTAGCATCTAAATCTCCTGATGCCGGCGCATAGGCGTTAGTCCATCCAAAACTGTCAAAAGTTTTTTCAATTGTTACTGCCAATACATTCGCGCTTCCTATCAGTATTACCGCTGCAATAAGCATTGTTTTCAAAAAAGTAAAATGTTTCATATTTAAATATTTTTGATGAGTTAATATTTTTTTATTGTCGCAAATGTAAGGATATTTTTCGAATTTTTATACATAGGGAATAGTTAAAAAGTAAGCGACTTATCTTCTAAAGCGATTACTTCGGGGAATAACATCTACATTAAAAAGTAAATGGAGTATAAACTTGTTATCTTATGCTTATAAATAAAGAAATGTTGCAGGAATAATCCCACAACATTTTATTATCATTAACTTCTCCCTACTTATCAGGATGGATTAGCATATTAGCATTACTTGTCCCGATTATCAGGATTAGCACATTAGCGCATTCTTATCAAACACCATAAACAGCTAAATCACCTAATTCTTCTTCAATACGAAGTAGCTGATTATATTTAGCCATACGGTCGGAACGACTTAACGAACCTGTTTTGATTTGTCCTGAGTTTGTAGCCACTGCTATATCTGCGATAGTAGCATCTTCTGTTTCGCCTGAACGGTGTGATGTTACAGAAGTATAACCTGCACGGTGAGCCATTTCGATTGCATCTAATGTTTCTGATAACGAACCGATTTGGTTTACTTTAATAAGAATTGAATTTGCACAACCAAGGTCTATACCTTTTTTCAGATATTCTACGTTTGTAACGAACAAGTCATCACCAACTAATTGACATTTATCACCAATTTTGTCGGTAAGCAATTTCCATCCGTCCCAGTCACCTTCAGCCATACCGTCTTCGATAGAATCGATAGGATATTTGGAAATCAATTCTGCAAGATAATCAGCTTGCTCTGCTGATGTACGTTTCTTACCATTAGGTCCTTCAAATTTCGAATAATCGTAAACACCATTTTTGTAGAATTCAGACGCTGCACAGTCAAGACCAATCATTACATCCTTACCTGGTTTGTAACCTGCAAGTTCTACTGCTTTCAAGATTGATTCAAGCGCATCTTCAGTACCACCTGCAAGATTAGGTGCGAAACCACCTTCATCACCAACAGCAGTGCTAAGATTACGATCGTGCAATACTTTCTTCAAAGCGTGGAAAACTTCAGCACCCATACGAAGACCTTCGCGGAAAGAAGAAGCACCAACAGGGCGAATCATAAATTCCTGGAAAGCGATAGGAGCATCAGAATGCGAACCACCATTGATGATATTCATCATCGGCACAGGCAAAGTAAATGCGTTAGTACCACCGATATAGCGATAAAGTGGCAAGCCAAGATATTCAGCAGCAGCTTTAGCAACAGCTAAAGAAACACCAAGGATAGCATTAGCACCAAGTTTTGATTTAGTTTTTGTGCCATCCATAGCAATCATTTTTTTGTCGATTGCGCGTTGTTGCATAGCATCAATACCTATAAGTGCAGGAGCTATTACATTATTTACGTTTTCTACAGCTTTCAGAACACCTTTGCCAAGGTAGCGACTTTTATCACCATCGCGAAGTTCGAGAGCTTCGTTTTCGCCGGTTGAAGCACCTGATGGTACAGCAGCACGACCGATTACACCTGATTCTAATAATACATCTACTTCTACAGTAGGATTTCCACGTGAGTCAAGGACTTCACGAGCAACAATTTTTTCGATTTTACTCATCTTTTGTTATATTATATTGATTAATATTGCCTATGATAATTCGGCTGCAAAGGTAAGAAATTTTTACTGTTATAGCAAGTGCCCGACAGAATAATAAACAAGGGCAGCAATCAAAGCACTAATAGGAATAGTAATGATCCATGCAACCAATAAATTACGAGTAACTCCCCATCTTACAGCCGCCAAACGCTTCACGGAGCCTACTCCTATTATCGAGCCGGTAATTACGTGAGTTGTACTTACAGGTATCTTAAATATTTCAGTAAAAAAGAGGGTTAAAGCACCTGCAGTTTGCGCACTAAATCCTTCTACCGGAGTAATTTTCGTAATATTATTTCCCATTGTCTTAATAATCTTCCACCCACCGGTAAGTGTACCCAATGATATAACAGTAAAACAACTGAAAGGCACCCAGTCATGAATATCATTTATGTGAGTAAGATGCAGCCATTCAGGCACATCCGGATTACTGGCAGTAAATGCAATTAGAGTAGCAGCAATAATACCCATAACTTTTTGCGAGTCATTTAGTCCATGCCCGATACTAAGTAGAGCCGATGACAAAAGTTGCAATCGTTTAAATCTCTAATTTGATTTATGCGGATTAGCTTTTCGTGAAGCATGCAAAGTCAGTACGTTAATAAGCACCCCGGATATCATACCGATAAGTGGTGCCAATACAATAAATGACGTTATGAGAAGAATAGTCTGAGTATGAATAGAATAAAATCCTACAGCAGCAATGGCAGCACCTGCAAATCCACCAATTAATGTATGAGAAGAAGAAGAAGGAATACCAAACCACCAAGTAATTAAATTCCATGTAATAGCTGCTATCAATCCGGAAAAGATAATCGGTAATGTAATATAATCAGCGATTACCGTTTTCGATACTGTGTCAGCAATTCCAAATCCACCAATAAGATATTTCGCTATAAAGAAAGCCACAAAGTTAAAGAAAGCAGCCCATAAAACAGCTTGAAAAGGACTAAGCACTTTAGTGGAAACAACTGTAGCTATAGAATTAGCAGCATCATGAAAGCCATTGATAAAATCAAAAATGAGAGCGAGGGCAATTATTACGAGTAATAAATTCATCTAAAATCAATTTGATATATTACGAGTCAGTGAGTAATTTAAGTTCATAGCTTTCATGCTGTTAAGCATATTTCACAATGATAGTTTTTATTATTTTACCAACACTTTCTGTAGTATCAGTTGCCTTCTCGAGTTCGTACATAATCTCTTTTTGTTTGATTAATTCGACACTGTCATGTTGATTTTCGAAAAGATTGATTAAGAACTGATTGAAGATATCATCAGCTTTATTTTCAAGTACATGTAGCTCTGCACAATATTCAGACACACGCTTTCTGCTTTTCTTCAAAATATCCAATTCATTAATAGCTTTTTCGAGGGTAAGAGCACCTTCCTTAATAATTATTGCCAATTCTTTAGCACCCGGAGGCATTTGTTTTGGTTTATATAGAAAAATCCTTTTGGCAGCACTGTTAATGAAGTCGGTTACATCATCCATACGGGTAGCAAGATGATGAATATCTTCTCTGTCGAAAGGAGTTATAAAAGTAGTGTTTAATTCATCAAAAATTTTATTTGATAGTGCATCACCTTTTCTTTCTTCAGTCTTTATCTTATTATAAAAATCTTCTGAATTTTCAGCAGTACCCTTATCGATAAATTCTATCATGAGGTCGGAAGCATTTTTCATCACTTCAACTATACCCTTTAAAAGGGGAAAAAATTTGGGTTCTTTTGGAGTAAATTTTTTGAAGAATGTATTATCCATTATGTTCTAATAATGTTAACTATTATACCTGTTTTAAAAATTTCATCAACGAAATAGAGGTGAATTTTAAGCGTAATTCTTAATAATTCCGTGCAAATGTAATATAAATTTGCAAATTATTTGCATAAAAAAGCAGATTGTTGAAAAATTTATTTAATCGAATATTCAACACTTACCACTACTCGTACATTTTTATACAAATCGTTGACTGCATCGTAGTAGCCTCCGGAAGTAGCTTGCATAATAGAATAATCTCTGTCGACAATAGAGAACAAACCTTGACCGGCTTTTCTGAGTTTATCCAATTTCACATCACTTTCTTTAGTAAATTCTTCAGCAGCTTTTTTAGCATTTTGAGTAGCTTCGGCAAGCATTTGTGGTTTAATAGAATTTAAACCTGTGTATAGATATTGCACGGTATTATAACTATCAGTAATCAATACGCCCATTTTCAGCAATTTATCTGTTTGCTTACTTACTTTATCAACAATATCAACATTTTCAGTTCGCACCTGAATAGTATTTTCAATGATATATCTAAAAACTCCAATATTTTCAGAACCATAATCACGAGCAAGTTTATCTGTAACTTTTGAGTTTTGAACAACAATTTCATCATCAGCAAACCCATTACTCTTCAAAAAATCTATGATTTTAGATTTATTTTCTTCTATATGGCGACTACCTTCTATCATATCATTAGTAGTAACTTTAGTCTGAATTTGCCATATAGCTAAATCTGATTTTACTTCTTTTTCAGCCAAACCCTTAACTGAAATATATCTATCTTCAAGTCTGAAACGCTCAATAGATTTACCAATCAGGTATCCGGCAACTATTAAACCGACAGCAAGAATACATGCTACAATGATAGAGTTAAATTTTGATGACATAATGATAATGTTAAATTTGTTTTCTAAATGAGTGATAATTTTGAAGGTTCAAATATAGTTATTTTTGTTGAAAGGCAAAAGAAGTAGATTTGAATGTGATAATATGCCAATGTGGAAATGTGTCAATGTAGGGACGTGTCGCGACGCGTCCCTACATTGACACATTTCCACATTTTCACATTGATACAAATACCATCGCATACAATTTAATTTGTTTTATCATGGCAAGCAACCCATTGGAGCGGGTTGGTGAGAGATGTTCTTTGAGACCAATTTTGTCGACAAAATACAAATCGGCATCGAGGATATCCTTAGGTGTGCGGTTTGAAAAGACTTTTAGTAGTAACGCAACTATGCCTTTTACAAGTATCGCATCGCTTTCAGCTTGAAACTGTACGACTCCGTTGGCATCTAATTCGGCATTCAGCCAAACACGACTTTGACAGCCTTCAATAATATTCTGCGGAATTTTATATTTATCATCTATAGGTTCGAGTTCATTGCCTAATTCGATTAGCAAGGCATATCTGTCCATCCAGTCATCAAACTGCGAAAACTCTTCTATTATCTCATCTTGAACTTGATTAATTGTCATACTATATATTATGTATCATTTATTATAAACTTACGACAGCATCGCAATTGCTTTTTTAAGTGCAGCAATAAACACATCTATTTCTTCTTTGGTATTATAAAAAGCAAAAGAAGCTCGTACTGTTCCGGGAATCTCATAAAAGTCGATTAACGGTTGTGCGCAATGGTGACCGGTACGCACTGCTATACCCATCTTATCTAACAACATACCAATGTCATATGGATGAATATTCCCTACATTAAAAGAAATAACTGCACTTTTTCTGTCGGATGTACCGTAGAATTTAATACCATCGATAGTCGATAATGCTTCGGTGGCATAGACTGTAAGCTCGTGTTCATAATGTACAATTGCATCTAATCCGATGTTTTCGACATATTTAAGTGCCTCAGCCAAAGCAGTAGAGCCAATATAATCAGGCGTACCGGCTTCAAATTTAAATGGCAGAGAATTGAAAGTGGTTTTTTCAAATGTCACCTTATCTATCATTTCACCTCCACCTTGATAAGGAGGCATAAGATTGAGCCATTTTTCCTTACCATATAACACACCAATACCGGTCGGACCGTAAATCTTATGAGCAGAAAACACATAGAAGTCGGCATCTATATCTTCAATATCTACTGCAATATGAGGAATAGCCTGAGCACCATCGAGCAAAACCGGAATGTCGTGTTCATGGGCTATACTGATTATATCCTTCACCGGATTGATAGTCCCAAGTACATTAGACACATGTGCAACTGCAACTAATTTAGTGCGCTCGTTAAGCAGTTTTCTATACTCATCGAGAATAAGTTCACCTTTATCATTTATAGGAACTATCCGTAATTTGAGATTTTTCCTTTCACACAGAAGTTGCCATGGAACAATATTGGAATGATGCTCCATTGCAGAAATCACAATCTCATCACCCTCTTTGCAAAACGCCTCACCAAAAGAAAAGGCAACTAAATTTATGGCTTCGGTTGAACCACGGGTGAATATAATCTCCTCACGTTTTGAAGCTTTAATAAAACGAGCAACCACATCGCGTGCTTCTTCATGTGCTTCCGTAGCTTTTATGCTCATATAATGAACTCCCCTGTGAATGTTGGAATTCAGGTGTTTATAAGCATATTCTATTTTTTCAAGCACCTGCAAAGGTTTTTGAGTTGTAGCAGCATTATCGAAATATATCAGAGGTTTATTATATATTTTTTCTTCCAAAATTGGAAAATCTTTTCTAATATGAGCTATTGTTTGATTATTTAATACCATTTTATTTATAATGAATTGCAAATTTACATTATTAAATGTATTTTTGTACGATTTTTCCCCTAATTCTACTATATTTTAATATTTTCATGCAAAATAACATCATAAAGAAAGCTACTCCACATTTTATTGCAATCGTCCTGTTTATTGTACTGTCATTCTTTTACATGAAACCGGTTTTAGATGGCAAACAACTTCTCGGTCATGATACCGAAAGCTGGATGTGTATGTCGAAAGAAACATCAGACTATAACAAGAATAACGATGATGTAACACTTTGGACCAACTCAATGTTTGGTGGAATGCCTACTTATATGATTACAATGGATCAACCGAATAACTTGGTGAAGTACGTTGAAGATGTTTTGCGACTGTTTCCTACTACTATCTTTTTCCTTATACTTTACTTTTTAGGATTTTATATTCTGATGTTAAATTTCAGACTAAATCCTTGGTTGGCAATAGTCGGATCGATAGCCTTCACATTTGCCTCATACAATTTTATAATCATCGGAGCGGGTCATAATACCAAAGCTGTTACTATTGCTTATATGGCACCATTGATTGGGAGTATCTTTCTGACATTCAGAGATAAAAAAATTATCGGCAGTATACTTACAGCCTTCTTTTTAAGTTTAGCCATCAGAGCCAACCATATTCAGATATTGTACTATACATTAATAATCGTATTGATTTTTGGAATAGTTGAGCTGATATACAGTATAAAAGAGAAAAAGTTGAAGGACTTTCTGCAATCAACAGGATTGGCACTCGCAGCAGCAGTTTTAGCAATAGGAATGAATGCGACTTCGCTTTTGACCACTAACGAGTACAGCAAATATACAATGCGTGGAGAATCAAACGGACTGAGCATTGATGCCGACAGTTCGCAAGAAGGATTAAGCAAAGACTATATCACTCAATGGAGCTATGGTGTTGACGAGACTATGACACTGCTTATACCTAATTTCAAAGGTGGAGCAAGCGGTGGCAAACTTGGAAAAGACAGTCATACTGCCCAACAAATATCTCAGTTATTCGGTCGAGGTAATATCGATAAGATCATGGACAGTCTGCGCTTCAATACATATTGGGGTACGCAACCTGGCACATCCGGACCGGTATATATTGGTGCAATAGTAATGTTATTGTTTGTGATAGGGCTATTCATATTAGATAAAAAAATATTATGGTGGCTGATTCCTATGATTATACTTACTGTTATGCTGTCATGGGGAAGAAATTTTCAATGGCTGACTGATATATTCATCGATTATGTGCCATTATATAACAAGTTCCGTACAGTATCCATGACTTTAGTAGCAGCAGGATTTGGAATTACTTTGATTGCCATGCTGACTTTAAAAGAAATTTTCAGTGGAAAGTCTGATAAGAAAAAACTCAACAAAGCTATAATAACCGGAACAGCCATCACAGGGGGCATTGCATTGATTTTCGCTATAATACCTTCATTAGCAGGTACATTCACAAGTGAATCGGATTTTATGATAGCGCAACAATATAGTAGTGCATATCAAGCCGACTTCTCTTTTCTGACTGAGACATTAGCATTGGACAGGAAAGCAATGTTACAAACCGATGCCCTACGTTCGTTAATTTTCATACTGATAACCACAACAGTTATAATACTATATCTGAAGAATATTTTAAAGCAAAACATAGCAATAATAGCTGTTGGTATTTTAATTTTAGTAGACTTAATGCCGATTGCAAAAAGATATTTGAATGACGATAATTTCGGTAAAGCAAGAAATGTCAACAACCTTATCAAACCAACCGAAGCAGATAAATATATACTGCAAGATAAAAGTCAGTTTAGGGTATTAAATCTCACAGTTAATTTATTCAACGATGCTTCACCATCTTATTTCCACAAAAACATTGGAGGATATCATGCAGCTAAATTAAGACGTTATCAGGAACTTATCAATTTGCATCTGTCAGATGAAATACAAAAGTTTACACAAATACAAAGTATTGAACAGTTTGATTCATTGGCACAAACCCTGAACATATTAAATATGCTGAATTTGAAATATGTAATTTTCAATCCTGATGCAATGCCTTTAACAAATCCATATGCCAATGGCAATGCATGGTTTGTTGATAATATTATTGAGGTAAACAGTGCAGACGATGAAATGCTAAAACTTGGAGAGATAAATACCAAAACAGAGGTAGTAGTCGATAACAGACAACTAACCACAGCTTTACAAGCAGGAAAGCCATCGGAAGGAGATTACATAACATTAAAATCATATCAGCCTAATCATTTAATTTATGATTTTAATTCCACATCAGATCAAGTGGCGGTATTTTCAGAAATATATTATGATAAAGGATGGAATGCTTATATAAATGGAGAAAAAGTATCATATTTCAGAGCTAATTATCTATTAAGAGCAATGCCATTGAAAGCCGGTAATTATCAAATAGATTTTAAATTTGAACCAAGATCGTATAATATTGGTAATGTCATAGCATTAATATCATCATTAATACTCATTAGCTGCATAATACTTTACATATTACACATACGTAAAAAAGCATCTAAGAAGTTATAATTCAGAAGATTTATGAACGACGAAAGTAAAAAAGGAAGATATAGGATAAATAAAATCAGTGTTACCTCTACGATAAGTATGTCGATGGTGCTATTCCTGTTAGGTTTAGTATCATTGTTGATATTCAGTGCCAGAGATTTAAGTAGAGAGATTAGAGAGAACATCAGTCTGTCTATTATTTTAAATGAAAGCATATCAGAGCAAAACACCAAACGCATAGAAGATTATTTAAACAAATCGCGTTATGTAAAATCCACAACATACATATCCAAAGAAGATGCACTTAAAGAACATATTCAAAGTATGGGCGAAGATCCTCAGAAATACTTGGGCTACAACCCACTGATGGCATCTTTCGAAGTGAAGTTACATGCAGAATACGCTAATAATGACAGTGTTGAAAAATTAGAATCGCGCATTAAAACCCTTGATGGCATACAAAGATTAAATTATCAAAAAGACTTGGTAAATTTAGTAAACGATAACATCACAAAGATAAGTTTTATCCTGTTACTTGTGGCAACTATATTATTATTGATTTCTGTCACATTAATGAACAATACCATTCGTGTTTCGATATATTCCAACAGATTTTTGATAAACACAATGAAATTAGTGGGTGCTACAGGATGGTTTATTCGTAAACCATATATCACACAAGGGATAATAAATGGCTTTATAGCATCGTTAATTTCTTTAGGGTTGTTATCAGGAGTGATTATATACGTACAAAGAAGCTTAGGTATCAATATGTTCGCTTTACAGACAACAACAATGTTGGAAGTAGCTCTGATTGTGATATTTGCAGGCATAAGTCTATCAGCAATTTCATCGTATACGGCAGTTGGCAAATACCTGAGAATGCAGACGAATGAGATGTACTTTGTTTAATTGACAATGGACAATGGACAATTGACAATGGAGAATTAAAAATTAAAAATTAAGAATTAAAAATTAAGAATTAAGAATTAAGAGTTGAGAATTACCAATCACTAATCACCAATTGTCAATTGTCAACTGTCAACTGTCAATTGTCAATTATTTAATATATTATTATGGAAGATAAAAAATTTATTCTAAGCAAGCTTAATCTACTATTGATAGCAATAGGATTTATCATTATAGTAGTAGGGTTTTTATTGATGACGGGTTCTACAACAGAAGTAGAGTTTAATCCTGATATTTTCAGTACAAGACGAATAACCATAGGTCCGATGATATCATTATTCGGATTTGTGTTTATAATTTTTGCAATTTTATATAAGCCTAAGAAGAAATGAGTTTATTTGAAACTATCGTTATAGCTATAGTAGAGGGCTTAACAGAATTTTTACCGGTATCTTCAACCGGACATATGATTATAACCCAGAACCTTTTAGGAATGGAAATTACCGATTTTGTAAAGATATTTACGGTAAATATTCAATTCGGTGCTATTTTATCAGTTATAGTGTTGTACTGGAAAAGATTTTTTCAGTCGTGGGATTTTTACTTAAAGCTTCTTATAGCCTTTATTCCGGCAGCAGTAATAGGATTTTTAGCAGGTGATTTTATAGATTCATTACTTGAAAACATATGGGTTGTTGCCACAATGCTCGTGTTAGGCGGTGTTTTGATGCTGTTTGTCGACAAATGGTTTAAAAACACTGATACCGAACAGGAAATGGATTGGAAGCGGGCATTAAAGATTGGTTTTTATCAGTGTATAGCGATGATACCGGGAGTGTCGCGTTCTATGGCAACTATAGTAGGTGGTATGACTACAGGATTAAACAGAAAGAATTCTGCTGAGTTTTCGTTCTTTTTGGCAGTGCCGACTATGGCAGCAGCATCAGGATACACTCTGCTGAAAACCTTTAAAGATCCCGCATCAATAAGTATATTAACTGACAATCTGACTACACTTTTAATCGGCAATATTGTAGCCTTTATTGTAGCTATGGCAGCTATAAAATTATTCATTGGTATTCTTACAAAATATGGATTTAAAGCGTTTGGAGTTTATAGAATAATTATAGGTTGTTTAATTTTAATATTACTGTTTACAGGTAACAAGTTAGACATTATTTGATTTTTATTGCACAAATCAAACAATTTTCCAAAAAAATGTTATTATTTTGATTTTAAATATTGTGAAATAAAGTTAATAGCTTATCTTTGCTGAGTATTTTAGAAAGATTATTGTAATTATTTCAAAAAGTTATAGTTATATAATATCGTCTAACTAAACAATAAATGAAGTTGATATACATATTGTACTGTTGGAGTGTGAATATAATCAAGAGCGGAATAGACTTATGAAAGACTGTTTTCAACATATAAAAGTCGGTAAGTTAACAATGCTTTTTACATTGATGGCTTTGTTTTTTGTACCAGCTATAGTGTCTGCACAAGTAACTATATTAAGCAACTGGACAACTTTGTACAACAATACGGACAATCCAGGAAACATGACTTATAACGTTCCTGCCGGAAGTAATAAGAATAGGCTTTTGGTGGTTGCTATTGCTACAGCCCGCACCGCCAACGGCTCCAGAACGGTAAGTATCACCTATGGAGGTCGTACTTTAACTTCCATCAACGATGATTTAAGCACTTCAAGACGTGCACATACAGCATTGTACTATCTTCAGGAATCGGAACTCGATTTAGCTTCAAGCAACACCTTATCTGTGTCTATTAGTGGAGGTACCACAAGAAGAAATGCCGTGTTTGCAGCAGTGTTCGAGAATGTGAATCAAACCGATTTTATTACTAACTCACAAAACTACAATAATAGCAGTACAGTAACAAGCTTTACATTCGGAACAACGTTAACTATACACAACGGCGATCAGCCTGTTAAGGTGCTATGTTCCGATCGTGGTTCGAGCAATGCACGAACCATCAGCAATTTTGGTACAAATTGGATCGCAGATCCTAATTTGGGAAATAATCCTGTACGCAATGCTGTAGGAAACAGAACCATACCCACAGCCGATGGTACCGACAACCCCACCGTTACCATGTCAGGTAGCTCGTATATTTCTATGACAGCCGCAAGCATAAAGGCCGTACGCTATTTTCGCAGTAGGCAATCAGGCAACTGGAATGGCACAACTACCTGGCAAGCTTCCTTAGATAGCACAAGCTGGTATAACACCACCCTCTCGCCTACTGCCGGTGATCATTCAGCAGTAATACAAAGCGGACATACTGTAACTTTAACAGCAAATGCATCAGTGAATAAGCTTACAGCACATGGAATTTTAAGTACAGGTATATATACTTTAGATGGTGCAGGCAAAGGTACTTTAACTGTTTCATCTACAGGCTATGCTTATTTAGGAGGAGCTACGAATTTTACTAACTTCGCAGGAGTAGACTTACAAAACGGAAGTACCGTAGATTACAGTCTAAATGGCAATCAGAACATATACGGTGATATATCTTATTCAAATTTAATAATATCAGGTACAAGCGGAACAAAGACCTTGACAAGTAATATCGAAGTGCGAGGAGACTTGACCATAGGCGGACCACTGACTACCGCTAACTATCAAATCACCTCACAAGGTAATTTTACGATTAACAATACATTTACACCCGGTACCGGAACTGTTGTATTCTCAGGCAATAACAACCAAACTATTTCTGGCTCTTCAACACTCGGTTTTTATAATATAACTGTAAATAAAGGTGCAGGTAGCGTAACCCTATCAAAAGCAGCTTCCGTATCCAATCAGCTTTCGTTACAAAACGGCACAATCACCACAACAGTTACTAATTTGTTGAGCGTTACAAATACTTCAGCATCAGCTGTAACAGGAGGTTCGAGTACATCTTATATAATCGGACCCTTACAAAGGTATTTACCTGCAAACTTATCTGCATCATCAACTTATCTATTCCCTGTAGGTAAAGGCTCAAATTATTATCCATTCACATTAAATGACCCAACAACAGGATCGGGCACGATAACTGCAAGAGCAGAGGCATTTGCTGCCAATCCGGGTGGTAGTGTCGACGGAACATTATTATCAAAAAGTACATCAGAATATTGGCAATTAGCTACTACAGGGAACTTTACAAATAGTAAAATTTCAGTTTCGAGATCGGCTAATATTACACCATTAAACTCAATAGCAGGAAGTACTACTCAATCAGGTACATACACATCATTATTTGGAACAACAGAGCAAAAAGGTGTAAGTGTATCAAATGCAATAGGTACAACCAGATTTTTCACATTAGCACAGACAAATGCAATTATCTACACATCTGTATCTTCTGTATCAGGATATGGTTATCCGGTAGCATACGGACCATCTAACATACAGTCATTTACTGTAAGCGGAGTATATCTATCAACTAACGTTACATTACAACCTACTACGCATTACGAAATTTCAACTATAGGTGGTAATGGCTTTACACCAACAAATCCTGTTATACTTAATGTAGTTAACAACACCCTTGCTCCTACCGAAGTATATGTGAGATTAAAAGCAGGATTGGCTATTGGAACATATAAAGATACTATACGCGCCACTTCAGCAGGAGCAACAACTAAGGAAGTGATACAGAACGGACAAGTTGTAACAGCACCGGTTGTTAATGTATCGCCGAGTTCGCTTAGTGGGTTTACGTATATTTTCGGTCAGGGACCATCACTCTATCAATCGTTTGTTGTGAACGGCACAAACTTAGTGGACACAGTACGACTGGCAGCACCGGCAGCATATGAAATCAGTACCTCATACAATTCAGGCTACACTTCTTCTACTCTAAAACTTGTGCCCTCAGGCGGAACATTAAGTAACACAACAATTTATGTTAGATTAAAAGCCGGTATTGGAGTAGGTACATTTAATCAGAATGTAACTGCTACTTCATTATATGCAACCCCAAAAGTAGTAAGTTGTTCAGGAACAGTAACACCGGGATCCGTAATATATAATTCTCGCTCTATAGTACCTTGTTTTATTTACACTCAGGGAGCAGGACCATCGGGAACTCAAACTCTTACTGTAAGCGGAACAAACTTAACTGCAAATATAGTAGCAACTGCACCTACTAATTTCCAAATTTCATTGAACGGTATATCATGGTCTTCTTCCGTAACCTTCACGCAGTCAGGAGGAACAGTAAATCCAACTACCTTATATGTTAGGATGAATGCCGGTTTAAGCACAAACACATACGGACCTGTTGCAGTTACTTTAACATCAACCGGTGCTACTACTAAAAGTGTAGCCGTAAGCGGAAGAGTATTAGCTACAAACGGTTCTGCAACTATTATGGTGTCGGATAATGCATTGAGTGGTTTCGGTTATCAATATGCACAAGGAGGTCCTTCGCCCGAACGATATATAGTTGTCAGCGGATCAAGATTAACAGGAGGAAATTTAGTAATTACTCCTCCAAGTAATTTTGAAATATCTACAACTTCAGGAAGTGGATTTACATCCTCAGCTATTACCTTAACGCGAACAAGCAATACCGTTGCACCTACATTGATTTACATTCGACTTAAAGCAGGGTTAGCAGTTAATACTTACAGTCAAACTATGACAGTTGTAAGTGGAAGTACTTCAAATAATGTTACATTAGTTGGGAAAGTTTATGCATCTCCTTTGATTTCGACCACAGGTAGCGGGCAATATTGTCAAGGTTCGACTATTAACCTTACCAGTTCAGGTGATGATATTCAAAACAGATATTGGGAAGGACCAAATGATTTTTATTCGAATCTGCAAAATCCAACTTTACCAAATGCAAATACAAATTTATCAGGTCAATATTCTGTAACCGGTAATGTGATAATCGGAGGTAATTTAATTTATAACGGTGACTTTGAACAAGGAAATTACGGGTTTGGTAGTGGGTATGAATATGTAGCACCTACAAGCAATGCATTATGGCCCGAAGCTACGTATACGGTTGTAGCCAATCCATCCTCCGTGCACAACAATTTCAGTAGTTGTAGCGACCACACTCCTTCTCCAGGAACCATGCAGATAGTAATCAACGGTTCATACATAGCCGGGGTAGTTATATGGTCGCAAAGTGTGGCGGTAACACCCAATGCCGATTATGAATTTTCTTATTGGGTACAGAGTGTAGTAGCAGAAGCCCCCTCACAACTTCAATTGTATGTGAACGGTGTAGCAGCAGGTCCTATTTATACAGCCAACCTCAACACGTGTGAGATCAAGCAATTTATATATAACACAAGCGCAGGCAGCAATGCAATTTTAAACTTGGAATTGATTAACCAGAATACTGCTGCCAGCGGCAATGACTTTACAGTAGATGATATCGAGTTCAAGCAAATCTTATGGGCATCGGATACTGTGGATATTGAAGTAAGTGAAACTTATCCTGTAAGTGTATCCATTACTCCTTCGGCAAATCCGATCTTGGAAGGTTCACCGGTTACTTTTACAGCAATTCCTGAAAATCCGGGAAGTACGCCAACTTATCAATGGTATGTAAACGGTGTTCCTGCTGGTACTAACAGTTCTACATTCACAAGTTCGGAATTAAGTGATGACGATGAAGTTAAATGTGTATTAACATCAAGTTTAGCATGTACTACAGGAAATCCTGCTACAAGTAATACCGTTCTTATGGACGTGATACCTAATACCAATTACTGGATTGGAACTACCGATACCGACTGGAGCAAGACTTCCAACTGGACAGCAGGCTTTGTACCTGGAGCCGGTGAGAACGTTGAATTTGCAACCACAGCAAACAATGGTGGTTCACCTGCTGTAAATGATTTAATATTAGATACCGACAGAACAATAGGAAGTTATATCAATGCCACCAACTTCAAATTAATTATTCCCGTTGAAAAATCATTAATAATAAACGGAAGTATCACTACAGGCGGTAACAATCGTATTTTAGTGCAAGCAGCTTCTAATAAAACGAACGGGTCTTTATTATTCCCTAACGAATCAAACCCTGTTTACGGAACTGTAGAAATGTGGTCGAAGGGATATGTAGATGGTGATTGTGATTGTCCGAACGACAAATATATATGGCAATTCTTCGGTCCACCTGTACATAATTTCACATTAGATAATTACGATGACGTTTTCTATCAATCGGCAATACGTAGATATGATGAATCAAAGCAAACCGCAAAGGAAGGCAGTCAATGGGTGCAACTTGTACATGGTTCTATTATAGAAAAATTCAAGGGTTATGAAATTGCAAACAAGCCTGATCCTAAAAAATTAATTTTTGAAGGACGTTTGGTTAACGATAATCTTAGTACAGGGGAATTACCTGTAACAACAGGTTCGTATTACAAAGGCTGGCATTTACTGTCAAATCCATATACGGCAGCCATCAGTGTGAAAGATATAACTTTTGGAAGCGGCATGGATCAAACAGTATACTTATATACAACAGGTAGTTTTAATGATTGGAGAAATAATGCAGGAGATCACGGTACAGTATCAGTATGGGATGATAGCAGCCCTGTAGCAAACGGTCAGTACTTAGCAATACCAAAAAATATAGCAGGATTTAGTGTTTCAACAGCGGTAATCCCATCGATGCAAGGTTTTATGGTAGGAGTTTCGAATAGAGTTTCACCACCTCCTACAGGTAAAACTGTATCTTATAATTACAGCAGTTCAGTTAAAAACACTCAACAACAAAGAGTTAAGAAACATCAGGTAGAAGAAAAGCCATATATTTATACAACTCTAACGATTATGGGTGGAGACAACATAGATAAAATTTGGATATTTACAGATGATGAATGTACGCCCGACTATGACAATGGATGGGATGGCAGAAAGATTATATCAGACGATAAGAAATTGAATATTTATGCGACCCAATCAAGCGAACAATTCCAGATACATTCAACAAATAACATGAATGGTACATCTATAGGAGTTATTCCTGCAATAGATCAAGAAATATACACTTTATATGTAAGGCATAATAATACAGATTTGCAATACAATCAAATATATTTATACGATAATATTACAAGAAACTTTATTGATATAACCTCTGATAAATCGACATATAGTTTTATATCGTCAGCAGGTGATATACAAGATAGATTTAAAATTATCGCAACGACATCAGAATCATTTGATGATGAAACAAACATGGTAGATATTCATGTTGAGCAGAATACTGTATTTGTCAATAACAAAATGGACAAAGACGGTATTATAAGATTATTCAGCTTATCAGGTAATTTGATTTCATCAGCACCTGCTAAAAGCAATATCATAACAGAAGTAAGGGCAGGAATTAAAGGAATATATTTATTAAGTATAGAAACAGAACAAAATAATATCACTAAAAAAATTGTAATCAACTAAATTTGTTTAATTGAATAATTTTACTTTACAAACAATAGATGAACAAAAGGAACCTCATATCATTTTTAGCCTTATTAGTAGTAGCTGCTATCGTGTATTTTACGATAAGTACTTTCTATGAAACTACGCAGGAAGGAAGCTACGGGGTAACTATTCTATCACCATCGAAAAACTTTGATGGATTTAAGTCCTATCAGTCAAAAGGAAGACATTCAAACAGGGGTAGAAGTTCATTACTTAGTTCATCTTCACCATCAATTCAATCAAGCAATTTTTCAACAAATACATCTGTAGGAGTCAGCGATAACAGTCCGGCATTAGGAAACAGTCCGCTAAGCTCTTCGTATAAACCAAGTAGCAAGCAAAATAACACAAATACGAGTAGTAACAGTGTAGGCAATAGCGGATTTTACGCATCAAGCAGATCAGGTAATCAATCAACAGCAGGCTCCGTTGCGTCTGGTTCAATTCCTACTTCTAATATATCAAAACCATTTGGTGAAAACAATACAAGATTTGCGGCACCTCCTTATACAGGAACAACCAGTTTGCCCGACCCCGGTGGAGACCCTGACGATGAATGTATAGATGATGTTATATTTTTACCAGTACCTGACGGATTTTGGTTTTTAATTTCATTAGCTTTGATGTACACTATATTTACATTTATAAAAATCAAAAGAAAAGAAATAATCTCAGTAATTTCTAAGTTGAAAGCATCATCGCTCTTTCTCCCCTTTTTTTTTTAACTATTTCAGTTAGCAGTCAGACTGTTGAAACCTTCAATTCATCCGGAACTTTCGTTATACCCGATGGTGTTAAAACCATAAAAGTAGAAGTTTGGGGAGGTGGTGGTAGTGCTTACAGAACGAGCAGCAATCAAAACGGAGGTTCAGGTGCAAACGGTGCATTAAGAATAACCTACCTTCCTGCAATTTCAGGTATCACAACTATATATGTAAATGATACAACTACACTTGCTAAGCCTGTTTCAGGCGGTACATGGAGCAGTGCTGATGCCGGTATTGCAACTGTAAATTCATCTACCGGGTTAGTAACCGGTGTGAGTGTTGGTTCTGTAAAGATAAAATTCACATCAACTGATAATTTAGAGAGAACAATAACAGTTAATATCATTCCTAATCCTGAATATGCTGAATTTTGGCTTAAAGCTGACAAGGGTACTAGCACCACAACTGACAATGCTTCTGTTACAAGCTGGAATGATCAGTCTACAGCAGACAATAATGCAACTTCACAGTCAGGAAGAACAGATCCTAAATATGCAAGTATATTGTGGAATTTTAATCCCGGAATTAATTTTGTTAGCGGTAATTTTGTTTTAGACAGAGGAGGTTTGCAGGATGACATAACTCTCTTCACAGTCTACAACTCCCTACAAACAACAGGAGATGGAAGTTGGTGGAATGCTCCTGCAATAATAGGAAATGAAGCAAATGGTACTACAGCCGATTTCGGATTAAAACACAACTATGGCAATGTTTTCTTTAAAGCAACTGATGGAGATAACTTCGGAGCACAAACAAGTTCAAGCTATAGCGATGGCAAACCTAAGGTTGTTTTAGCTACCAGAAAGAAAACAAATGTCGGAGGTAAGCGTTATCTTACATCACAAGTCGAACGATATGCACTCGAAACATATATGGCTATTAAATACGGAGTTACATTATCGCATGATTATACAAAAGTCGGACTTGGAAATGACACTCTAATTTATCCCATTTCAGGTTATGGATATGATATTGCAGGCTTAGGGCGCAATGATTTATTTGAATTAAACCAGAAAGTATCATCAAGTTCTAATGTTGCCTCAGGTTCGTCACGAATAGTGATGGCAACTACAAACAATTTCACATTATCAAATTTAGATAATTCACGTACATCATTGACAAACGGACAATATCTTGTTTGGGGACATAATAATGTTGCACCGGGTTCATGGGTAGATGTTCCATCAACAAATTTCAAGCGTGTTAATAGAATATGGAGATCACACAACACAGGCAATGTAGGCACAGTAAACTTTCAGATTGATTTAAGCAGCTATCCTACCCCACCATCGGGATATTTTTATGCTGTTTTAATTTCAGGATTCGAAAACTTTGCCGGAACATCGACATATTATGTACTAAACAACACATCAGGCAGTTTAAATACCACACAAGTCACATTCCCATCAGGAACAAATTATTTTACTATCGCAGCAGTTCTCCCAAACTATTGGAAAGGAAATAACAGCACTGATTGGGGAACTGCATCTAACTGGACAGCAGGTATGATACCGGCATCGGGAGCAGATGTGGAATTTGCCACCGTAACGAATAACGGGAGTGCAGCCATTAATGATTTACAGTTAGACATTAGTAGAACGATAGGAAGTATCATCAATTTAACAGATAGAAAACTTATAATACCACCAAATAAAATTTTATTTGTAAATAATGATATCAACACAAATGATAATAACAGAATTTTAGTGCAGGCAGCAGAAGATCAAGTCAACGGTTCTCTGATTTTTCCAAATGTATCAAAAACCAAGACAGTATTAGGAACAGTAGAAATGTGGTCGAAGGGATATGTCGATGGCGACTGTGAAGATTGCCCTAACTACAAATACAAATGGCAGTTTTTCGGACCACCTGTACATAGTTTCACATTAAGTAATTATGATGATTATTTTTACGAATCATCAATACGAAGATTTGATGAATCAAAATCCGCAACGACAGAAGGAGATCAATGGACACAACTTGCACATGGTTCGGTTTTAGATAAATTTAAAGGATATGAAATTTCAAACAGGCCTGATCCGAAAAAGATAGTTTTTGAAGGTCGATTAGTCAACGATAACCTTAGCACCGGCGAATTAGCTGTTACATCAGGCTCATATTACAAAGGCTGGCATTTACTTTCCAATCCATATAAAGCGGCTATTCCTGTAAAAGATATAGAGTTTGGCAATGCTATGGATGCAACGGTATATCTTTATACGACAGGTAGTTTTAATGATTGGCGAAACAATGCAGGCGATCATGGTACGGTTGCAGTTTGGAATGATGATGATGCTGTTGCACCCGGTCAGTATCTTGCAATACCAAAAAACATATCCGGATTTACAGAAAGCACAGCAGTAATACCATCAATGCAAGGATTTATGGTTGGTGTAAGCAATAGAGTTTCTCCACCCGGAAGTGGTAAGACAGTGAGTTTTGATTACAGCAAACTGAAAGGCAATACACAAAAACAGCGAGCACCCGAACGTAGGGAAGAATATAGATATACGACTGTTACGCTTACTAATGATAACACATTTGAGAAGGTATGGCTATTTATTAATGATAATTGCACACCTGAATTTGACAATGGTTGGGATGGTAGAAAGATGTTAATGGACAGCACGCTTAATTTCTTTGCCTCACAAACTGGGGAAGCATTACAGACACTTGTTACCGATGATTTCAATGAAACATATTTATATTTTCAGCCAACAGAAGGACAAAATAACTACACATTGTATTTCAAGCATACAAACATTACAGATATTTACAAAACAATTACGTTGTATGATTCTGAAACAAACAAGACAATAGATATAACTGCTGATGGTTCGACTTATAGTTTTTCATCAACAATCAATGAATTGGCAAGTCGATTTAAAATTACAACAAGCACTTCCAAGACTTACAAAAAATCAAGAATATCAGCATATTGTGTTTCAAATCAGACATTTGTAAACAACCTGAGTTATGAAGATGCTACCATGCATTTATATACATTATCGGGCGAACTGATATACAGTTATAAATTAGAGGCTTCGAATACAGCAAACCTCCCTGTTCAGTTACGTGAAGGTATATATATCATTAAAGCAGAAGCAGAAAGCTGGACTGATGATCAAAAAATTATAGTAAAATAAAAAAAGCAAATATCATTGATGGATTTTATTGAAGGAGAGGTATTATATGTAAACAAGCCATTACATTGGACTTCATTTAATGTAGTAAATCGAATAAAGTGGAAATTAAAAAAGACTCTAAAGATTAAGAATATAAAAGTAGGACATGCCGGCACATTAGACCCATTAGCTACAGGTGTTATGATTATCTGTACAGGCAAATCAACCAAACAAATAGAAAACTATCAGAGCCAAACTAAAGAATATATAGCCACTCTTGAACTGGGTGCAACAACACCTTGCTTTGATAAGGAACTGCCCATTGACAACACATATCCAATTAATCATATCACAATTGATTTAATTAACAAAATTATTCCTACCTTTGTAGGCGAAATTTGGCAAATACCACCTATCTACTCAGCCGTAAAGGTAGACGGCAAGAGGGCATATGATTATGCCAGGGAAGGTCAGGAGATAGATTTGAAACCAAAATTGTTAGTAATTGACGAGATTGAGGTTTTGAGTTTTGCTTTGCCGTATTTACAAATTAGGGTTGTGTGTAGCAAAGGCACTTATATCAGAGCTTTAGCAAGAGATATAGGTTTAGCATTAAATAGTGGAGCACACTTATCCGCTTTAGAAAGAACTCGAATAGGCGATATCAAACTATCAGATTGTGTTGATATAGAAGATATCGTAAATAATATTGAGAAGGAGATATTAAAAAAAGACATTATTGCACAGTAAGAAACAGTGCCTCTTAATTGACAGAATATGAAGCTATCAAAATTTAAATTCAAATTGCCGGAAGAATTAATTGCCCAATATCCTTCCAGATATCGTGACGAATCGCGTTTAATGTTATGCGACAAAAATACAGGGAAAATTGAACATCTTTTATTTAAGGATTTAATAAATCTTTTCGATGAGCGTGATTTATTTGTATTTAACGACACAAAGGTATTTCCTGCACGTATGTATGGTAACAAAGAGAAGACAGGTGCACAGATAGAAGTATTTTTGCTGAGGGAACTGAATACAGAAATGAAATTATGGGATGTTTTGGTAGAGCCTGCAAGAAAAATTCGTATAGGTAATAAATTATATTTTGGAGAAGATGAATCTCTTGTAGCAGAAGTTATAGACAATACAACATCAAGAGGTAGAACTTTAAGATTTTTATATGACGGCACGCACGAAGAATTTAAGAAAGCTTTATTCAAACAAGGAGAGACGCCACTACCACGCAACATAAATCGTCCTGTTGAACCTGAAGATGCAGAACGCTTTCAAACAATCTTTGCAAAGAACGAAGGAGCCGTGTCTGTTCCGGCAGCAGGTATACATTTCAGTCGCGAGTTATTAAAACGTATGGAGATAAAAGGTATTGAGTCTATTTATCTCACATCACATATGAGTTTAGGAAACTTCAGAGAGATTGATGTTGAAGATTTAACTAAGCACAAAATGGATTCTGAACAAATCATCATTTCTGAAGATACGGCAAAAATAGTGAATAAAGCACACGATGAAGCAAGGAATATCTGTGCGGTTGGCGTTACTGTAATGCGAGCTTTAGAAACAGTAGTTGGAACAGAAGGTAAAATAAAGTCATTTGATGGATGGACAAATAAGTTTATATTTCCACCATATGAATTTACAACAGCAAACTCTTTAATCACCAATTTCCATTTACCCTATTCGACATTATTAATGGTAGCAGCAGCATTCGGAGGATATGATGAGATTATGAATGCATATGAAGTAGCTATTAAGGAAAAGTACAGATTTGGAGTTTATGGAGATGCGATGTTGATAAAATAACATCATTTATAAGATGTGGAGATTACCGGACTCGAACCGGTCACCTCGACACTGCCAGTGTCGCGCTCTAGCCAGATGAGCTAAACCCCCATTTTTGATTTTGAAATTGCGCTGCAAAGATAATTAAGTTTTACCAATTTTACATAAGTAACAGAAAATAATTCTTCGCATATTTACAAAATTATTATTCATGATAATTTTAAATATTACCTTTTTAGTGTCAGAGCAACAAATCAGTAAATGGTTGAAATGGATAAAAGAAGAGCATATACCATATATGTTGTCCGATAATTCTTTAATATCTCCTCAAATTGCTAAGGTGATAAGTCAGGAGGAACAGGATGGAGTGTCATATTCGGTTCAATATAAAACAGAGAGTATTGCAAATCTAAACGAATGGTATGCAAAATATGGGTATGGCATGGAAGAAAGCTGTGTGAAAACTTTCGGGGAGAGTGTCTTGTTTTTCTCTACCGTTTTAGAAGTAATTGAATGAAAAACTCACAAGAGCAAATAATATTAGGCATTGATCCCGGTACCACTATCATGGGTTACGGTTTGTTAAAAGTAAAAGATAATAAGACCTCACTAATCGCAATGGGTGTGCTTGACTTAAAGAAGCTCAAAACTCATTATGAAAAATTAGAGCGTATATTTCACCGTACTTTATCATTGATTGATGAGTTTAAACCAAATTACTTAGCAATAGAAGCTCCATTTTTCGGTAAGAATGTTCAATCGATGCTAAAATTAGGTCGCGCACAAGGAGTTGCCATGTCGGCAGCATTATATCGGAATATACCAATAACAGAGTATGCGCCATTAAAAATCAAGATGGCAATTACAGGTAACGGTAGTGCATCTAAGGAACAGGTAGCTGATATGCTCCGTCGCTTTCTGAATATCCCTGCAGACCAAATGCTCCCTCAATTAGACGCAACTGATGGATTAGCTGCTGCCTACTGCCATTATCTACAATTAGGCAAACCGCAATCAGAAAAAGCTTACAAAAACTGGAAAGACTATATCAATAAAAATCAGGATAAAGTGTGTTAGGGAGAATGTGCCAATGTGGTAATAATGACAATGTGATAATTTTATTTCCAAATCTATCTTTTCTTGGTTTTCATTAACTCTTCCGGTTTTCTAAACAACCATTCAGGATCAAGATGATTCCATGACTCTTCCATTTCCCAATTTGCTTTCAGCGTAAGTTTTTTGGAGAAATACATTACTTCTTCCGGTTGAATTCTCGTATCAAGATTTCCTGTATCCCAAATACCATTTTCGTTACTATCAATAAATAGTCGTACGAAATAGTCGCCGGGTTTAATATATTCGAAGACTGTACCGCTTTGATTTGCTTTAGCCGATTGAATTATAGTCTCCTTAGAGTCAATTACCTGAATAACAGCAAGCGGATCGTAACTATCAAGTATAATTGTAAGCGTAGAATATTCGTCCAATGACTTAACTTTAAAAGGTATCTTCTCTGCATTGGATACTCGGTCGAAAACACTGACCATAGCAGCCGAATCGATTATAAGTTCATAACTTTGTTGAGGAATCCACTTATGTGTGATTACAAACGATCTATTTATCGAATCATGGGGTGCAAAAGAATATTCTACAGATTTAAATAATGTATCTACCTTTTGCATTAAATGAATTTTCTGAGTATCTACCAAAGCCAAAGGTTCATCCAATTCAAGCAAAACAGATTTATAAACATCAAAACTACCTGCTATATTAGACTTGATAGAGAGCGGTTTGACCAAGTTTGCTTCAACTTTAGATTTACCTTTACTTTGTACAGGTTGCTTTCTGAGAGCTAATTTCAGAGTATCTATAGTAGGCACTAAGACAAATAAAGAATCGGATTTTTTATATTTAATCTCCATCATCAAAGTGTCTTGCTTATATAGATTAGAGTCTGGTATCCAATAAACAAGACTGTCAAGATTGATTGATTTCTGTATTAAGAACCTTGCTGAAACATCAAAATTTAAAGGATTTATCTCCGGCAGACTATCTTGTTTATCATTAAAATAAAGATTGAAATACTTCTCATCAGGACGTTCAGATTTCACTAAGTACTGACGCTTTTTTGTTTCTTTAAACAGTCGCATTTTAAGTCCGACAGGCAAAAAGTTCTGTACTGTTTTAAATTGAATCGTATCTATGGTAACAGAATCTTTCCAAAGAGTATCAACTTGTTGAATTACATTAACTTCCGGAACGACTATAGAATCATAAAAAGCAACCTTTTCGCCGGGCTGATATTTAAAATCTCTGTTAATATCAGAAAGAGCATATAATTTATAACTACCTTCTTTTACATTGCCAATCACAAACTCTCCATCATCATCAGTTTTAGCAATTCGAACAAATTGTTCTGTCGTAATGGCTGTGTCATTTAGATTTGTATGCAGTCCTACTATAACATTAGGAACAGGATCAAGATTTTCAGCATCATATAACTTACCCGACACTTGTAACGAATCAATTTCATTGCCGGTAGCAAAAGAGAAAACATAGTTTTTAAGAGGATTTTTTTCATTCAAATCGACTATTGCATTGCCAAAAAGGATACTATAAGTAGTGCTATCCTGAAGATCCTCTTGAAAGCTGACGGTAAGCACTTTAGCATTAGCTTTAACAACAGGCTGTACCTTTTGCGGAGGCGATACCACCACATTTTCAGTTACCTTATCGAGAGTGACATTCTCATTAAAAAACACTTGGATTTCTTTCTTCTTGTAATTAAGCGCACCGTTAAGTGGTGAAGAACGTACTACAACCGGAGGAATAGAATCCTTCGGTCCGCCGGTAGGACCGGCAGCACGATTAGCACAAGAAGCAGCAGTGAAAGCTACAATAATTACTATAATAAATCTAAAAAACTTCATTTTAACCAAATCTATATTGATTTTGTAAGCACTTTAAAACCTATCCTACATCTTAAACAATCCTTGTTTTCACAATAGTTTTTATATAAGTAAATCAGTGATTGAGTGTCTGATGCGTTTTCGATTTTCACACCTGTATTATTCCAATTTCTAATAATATGGTTATTTTCAGGTGGCAAATTATCCAAAAATATCATTGCTCTATCTTTTAAATTCTGATTTTGAGTCTTTTCACCATAACAAAACAGTACAGGAACTATAACATTAATAATCAGACTAAAAATCGAACTCTCTCCTATTCTCTTCGACCTCGATGTACTTTTGTTTTTCGGCGTATAATGTGTTGTCCAATATTCAGAAACACTTACATTCTTAAAAATATCAACAATGTTTTTAATATCCGTACTATTAATGAGTTTAGAAAACATCTTTTGCTCAGCACTTAACAAAGAAGCCAATTGAGCTAATCGAATGTACGGAAAATTGTCAGGTCTTAAACGTAGCAAACGCCATTTGCTACTATCCATAGGTTGAAGATTGTACTTTCTTCTGAAAAACTCATATTCTGATGTTAAGTCTCGAATATATTCATCATTACAATCGAACGATTCAAGTAAACCAGCCTGACCGAAGAGTAAAGCTTCAAGTTTAAATGTCTCATCACAATTTTTCAGTATCACAACCCATGGTATAGACTTAGCCAATGATAAAAATGCTTCATTATTTACCGAAAAACCAAAATATTTACATAAAACCAAATAAAGGGTCTCTTCCCAATTATTATCATTCATCATCAACAAATCATCAATTTCTTTTACCTTTCGCTCAAGTCTCTCACTAATCAACGCACTTTTCCATTCACTGATAATAATATCCGGCACATCACACAATTTATCTTCGCAAGCAATCCATTTTGTATTCGACTGCAAAGCCTCATAATTCCTCTCAATCTCATCAGCATAGGTCAACTCCAACTGAGGAATTTTCTGTCCATCAGGCAAAAACACAGGCACATCAGCTTTTTTAACAACATGTAAAATTACATTCTGATAGTTTTTATTGCTTTGATGTCGATGTTTATTCCAATCAGAAGCAAAGTTATGAATTTCAACATTTCCAGCCCATATCGTATTTCCAATTCTGATTTTAGCATTGAAAAAATCAGGTCCTTCGTGAATATTAGGCTTCCCAACATCAATAACTTCAATCCTCTGACCGTCAGTAGATATTAATTCATGTTGAACAAACAGCTTATGCTGCCATATGTAATGTAAAACAAACTCTTTCATTTTTGTGATTAGTTATTAGTAATTGGTGATTAGTCTATGGTCTATGGTCTATGGTCTATGGTCTATAGACTGTTGACTATTGACCTTAAATATTCCATAACCATATCCTCTTTGTGTCCAGTACTCCAACGCTTTGGGTAAGACTTCAAGGACATTTTCTTTTGATTTTAAAGAATCATGAAATACCACTATTGAACCTTTTCGTAAATTTCTTTTTATTGTTTTTAATATTTTATCAGGTTTTTTATTCCTGTCGTAATCGTAAGTAATTAAATCCCACATTATTATCTCATAATCATTTTTAAGAGCTTTTATCTGTGATGATTTTATTCTACCGTGTGGAGGTCGAAATAATTTGCTATCAATAAATTCAGATGCCTGCCTCACATTATCAACATATTCCTCTACCGAATATCTATATCCTCTTACATGATTAAAGGTATGATTTCCAACAGTATGTCCTCTTTTCAAAACCTCTCCATACACTTCCGGATACTTATGCACATTATCACCAACACAAAAGAAAGTAGCTTTCCATCCATATTCATCTAAAATATCTAATACTTTAGGTGTAACTTCCGGAATAGGACCATCATCAAAAGTAAGATATATCAATTTTGATTTAGTTCTAATACGCCATATTGTGCTTGGAAACAAAAGACGTATAAAACAAGGAACCTGCATAACACATTAATTTCTTACATATTTAGAAAACTGCTCATAAGCAGACATATACTTATGCAAAAATTCTGTTTGATTATAACTGTCAGCTTTAGTCAGCACCAGATTAAACACACCAAAATTATGTCCGATACGATTTTCAGAACTTTTCCTCTGTGCATTTGTCAAACTGAAATACCATGTAAGATATTCTACACAATCATCAGCAATAGCCGACATGATTTCATTAGCTTTATCAAACTCATTAAGCTTGTAACAAGACTCTGCCATTGGTACTGATGTATAATCGTAGCGAACAGTAGTTCCCGGTACTTTCTCCATTGCAAAATCGAGAGCTTTTTTTGCTCTGACACTATCATTTTTATCAACTAAAGTACCTATTAGCTGAGAGAACATCATACGATGAGTGCGACACATCCTAAGCGTATTTTCATCGAGATACACTTTTGGATCGGCAACATTTCCATATCTGAATTTATTTATCATATTATCATACATCTCGTCGACATTAACACCGGCACCTTCACCTTTCGAATCAATTGGCATAATTTGATAAGCTAATCCGGTAAGTTCGAAATGGTCATTTAATCCAAGATAATAATCATCGCCAACTGTAACAGCAAAATAGAAAGGACGTTTCCATTTATTCTCCTTCAACATTTCTATAACCATCAATTCGCTTTTAGTCAGACGGGATTTACTCGACAAATCAAAATTAATTTGAGATGCTATTTCATCTTCTCTGTCTGCACCTAAAACGCCTGATGTCAACACTTCATTTTTATCCACAGGGATAAACAATTGCTTAGAAGGAATAACACTTTCGCCATCAACTTTTATTTCAGGATCGAGTGCAATTTTGAAAGCAGTTTCAACATCAAGCGGATTTTTATTTATATCTTTTAAAGGTATAACTTCATTAGTACCCGACACATATTGTTCTTGAGTCCAAGATATTGGAAGCGGTTGTGATAGATACGCACCACGTTTCATCTGATCTATATACCAGTCGGTTTGCAAATAACTTAAATTACATACTCTAAGATCTGTTCTATTTTCCTCAACCTCTTGATTATACCATAATGGGAAAGTATCATTATCGCCATTAGTAAAAATTATACCATTCTCCTTACATGATGCAAGATAATTATGACCAAAATCGCGTGCAACAGAGCGATTACTTCTATCATGATCGTCCCAATTTTCGACAGCCATCAAAGTCGGCACACCTAAAGCTGCAACCGACACCAATATTGCCGTAGCAGTTTTGGGAAGATATTTTTCAACAAACTTAATGAGACCCAGAACTCCCAGCCCGATCCAAATACTAAACGCATAGAAAGAACCGGCATAAGCATAATCCCTTTCACGCGGCTGATAAGGAGTTTGGTTAAGATAAATTACAATTGCGATACCGGTTAGGAAGAATAGAAGTGCAGTAATCCAAAATGAATGTTTACCCTCTTTACCATTTTTCAGTAGAAACACAGCACCTATAATACCAAGAATTAGAGGAAGCATATAATATTTATTCCTTCCCTTATTATCTTTAAGTTCGGAAGGAAGATTATTTTGATTTCCAACTAATTTGTTATCAATAAATTTAAAACCTGTAATCCAATTACCGTGTTCTATTTCACCATGTCCCTGAATATCATTTTGTCGCCCACTGAAATTCCACATAAAATATCTAAAATACATGAAATTAACCTGATAGGAGAAGAAGAATCTTAAATTCTCGGTAAAAGTAGGCACATATTCAGTACGGTCTTGTCCACAATAATCAAATCTTACCCTTTTACCTTTCACTTCTCCCCATGCTTTGTATGCACTGACATGCGAGGGAGTTGTACTATACATTCGTGGGAAGAACATATTAAAACGATCATCCATCACATAATCAATTTTATTACCGGTTACAAAATACTGATCTTTCTCATTCTTATCAGTTTTAGGCATAGGAGCATAAGAAGGTGCACCTGTTTTATACTTAGGAATGCAAGTATTTCCGACAATATCTAATTTAACCGGAGCGTTATAAGCCTGTCCGTAAAACAGAGGTCGGTCACCATACTGCTCACGATTCAAATAATACTTCAGTGCAAATACATTATCGGGAGAATTCTGATCCATAGGAGGATTTGCAGCAGAACGTATCACAATAACCGCATAAGATGAATATCCAATCAGTATAACAGTAATCATGATTGTTGCAGTATTCATCCAACGAGGATTGACAAGTTTTTTAAATTTAAAGAAAATAAAAAACAATGCAGCCACTATCACTACTCCTAATATAAAATGTGAACCAAAGAATGGTATCCCAACACTTGTAATAGCAGCAATGAAAGAAACAATCATCCGCACATTATTTTTCTGAGTATGAGTTTCATATATAGCCCAAATCAGAATTGCAATAGTTAGCACCAAATAAACATACATTCCACTATTAAAAGGTAATCCAAGTGTATTCACAAAAAACAATTCAAACCAGCTTGCTACTTCAACAGAACCGGGTATAATACCATATAATACAGTACCCAGAATTGTAATCGACACAAGCATAGCACCTACCACACCCCATGGAGTAACTTTATAATTTTTAAAATAATAAACTAAAGCAATAGCCGGAATAGCAAGCAAATTAAGTAAGTGGACACCTATTGAAAGTCCCATCAAATAAGCAATTAAAATAAGCCACTTGTCGGAACCCTGACGATCAGCAACACGTTCCCATTTCAGAATAGCCCAAAAAACTACAGCGGTAAAAAGCGACGAAGAAGCATACACTTCACCCTCAACGGCAGAAAACCAGAAAGTATCGGAGAAAGTATAAGCAAGAGCACCCACCATACCTGCACCTAAGATGCCCCAAGTTTTAGCGACAGAATACCCTTCATTATCAGTTATAACAATTTTTCGTGCGAGATGAGTTATAGTCCAGAATAAGAACAAGATAGTAAAAGCACTTGCCAGAGCAGACAAAGTATTAATCATTAAAGCAACTTGAGTAGCATCAGAAGCAAACAGCGAGAAAAAGCGTCCGATTAACATAAAAAAAGGTGCTCCCGGAGGATGACCCACATCTAATTTAAAAGCAGTAGAGATAAACTCCCCACAATCCCAAAAACTTGCTGTAGGTTCCATTGTTGACAGATAAGTAGCTGCTGCTATAGCAAAAGCAATCCACCCAAAAACATTATTAAGCAATCTGAACTTTTTCATTTTAAAGCACTTTAATTTTCTTCAAAAGAAGGTATAATAAATTGAGACTTAATTAATTCACGAAAAATCGGTCAAAGATACAAAGAAAATTCTTTTCAAGTAACTAAAAAAACATTTATTAGGAATTTGAATTTGATTGAAAGTTTACTATTCAACGAAAATTACTACTTTTGTTTGATAAAAAATTTAAAAGCTACTTTATGCTTGCAATCAAATCATTTTCCGAACTTACAGAACATTTACAACAACTAAGAAGCATCAAAAGATTAGTTGCGGTCAACCCATCAGACGACCATTCATTAGAAGCTATAAAACGAGCTATGGATATGGGATTTATTACAACCCACATAATCGGGAACATACATGATTTTAATATGGACTTTATTGAGGAAAACAATATAAGTTTTACACATTGCGATAACCAAACAGATGCCTCAACTTGGGCAGTAAAAATGGTGAAAAGTGGCAATGCTGATATGATAATGAAAGGATTAGTAAATACAGACGTGTTACTTCATGCCATATTGAACAAAGAATATGGTTTAGTGCCCTACGGAAATGTTATTAGCTTTGTAGCTGCTGTAGAGACACCACATTATCAGAAACTTATGTTCATAACCGATCCGGCAGTGATACCATCTCCGAATTTACGACAACGTATTGCTATGATAAATTATGCCATTGATACAGCAAAAAAATTTGGTATTACACAACCTAAAATTGCCTTATTACACGGAACGGAAAAAATGAATCATAAGTTAAATTTCATGACTGATTATCAAACTATTTTAGACAAAGCACAAGAAGGAGCTTTTGGTGAAGTTGTAATAGACGGACCGTTAGATTTATTTTTAGCAGTAAATCCGGAATTAGGCAAGATTAAGAAAATTGATACTCCGATAAAAGGTGATGCCGATATTCTGGTTTTTCCTGATTTAGATGCAGCAAATATATTCTATAAAAGCATGATAACTTTTGCTCATGCACAAATTGGAGGTATGACGTTCGGGACTGAAAAGCCTGTCATACTAACATCAAGAAGCGATTCTATAGAAACAAAATTTAACAGTATAGCTTTAGCTTGCCTGATTTGATCTATTTATCGTGTTTATTATCTTTATCATTTTTATTAAAAACAATTCAAAAGCAAAATAACAATTTCAATGGCAAAGACCAAAAGACCACATCCTATTTTAGAGAAAATATTAATTACAGACATAGCTGCTGAAGGAAAAGCAATTGCACGTATAGATGAAAAGGTAGTTTTTATACCACATGTAATTCCCGGTGATATAGTTGATTTGCAGGTAACTAAGAAGAAAAGTGCATATCTTGAAGCTCGTGTAATTAAATTTCATGAATATTCTAAAGATAGAATAGAGCCTGTTTGTGAACATTTTGGTATATGTGGTGGATGTAAATGGCAAATGCTACCGTATAATCTACAGCTAAAGTTTAAACATCAGCAAGTTATAGATAATTTAACGCGTATTGGAAAAATCAAATTGCCTGAAATATATCCGATTTTAGGTTCTAAAAACACTGAGTTTTACAGAAACAAGCTCGAATTCACCTTCTCTAATAAAAAATGGCTTACTACCGAAGAAATGAATTCAAGTCAGGAGCATAACATGAACGGCGTAGGCTTCCATATTCCCGGAATGTTTGATAAAGTTTTAGATATCAACAAATGCTGGTTACAAGATGATATTTCCAATAAACTAAGGAATGAAATTCGTGAATATGCTTTCAAAAACAAGCTGACTTTCTTCGATTTAAGAAAACAGGAAGGTTTTCTGCGCACTATGGTAGTTCGCACAAGTACAACAGGAGAGTTGATGTTAATCATGGTATTTTTTCATGAGGATAAGATTAAGAGAGAAGCATTACTTCAACATCTGGCTGAGACATTTCCTGAAATAACATCATTATTATATATTATAAACTCAAAAGCAAATGATACAATTACTGATCAGGAAGTATTTGTTTATCAAGGAACTGACAGTATTTATGAAACAATGGAAGAGTTAAGATTTAAAATAGGTCCAAAAAGCTTTTTCCAGACAAACTCTCTTCAAGCTTATGAATTATATAAAGTAACACGTGACTTCGCTAATTTGAGTGGGAATGAAATTGTGTATGATTTATATACAGGGACAGGAACTATTGCAAATTTTGTTGCGAGTAAATCAAAACAAGTTATAGGAATAGAATATGTGCCCGAAGCTATAGAAGATGCAAAAGTAAATTCAGCATTGAACAAAATTGATAATACATTGTTTTATGCGGGGGATATGAAAGATATTCTTAATCAACAATTTATTATTGAACATGGGAAACCTGACGTTATTATTACCGATCCGCCGCGTGCAGGTATGCATAATGACGTTATCGATGCTATACTTTTTGCAGAGCCAAAGCGCATAGTATATGTAAGTTGCAATCCCGCAACACAGGCACGTGATTTAAACATGCTTGATTTTGCGTACAGAGTTACAAAAGTGCAACCGGTCGACATGTTTCCACATACACATCATGTTGAAAATGTAGTATTGTTAGAAAGAAAATAATTATTTATCTTTGGAATCATTCAAAAAACATAAATTTCAGTAAAATGGGACAACATATTTTAGTATTATTGATAATTCTGGCAGCAGTAGGATATACAGTGTATAAAGTGGTTAAATCCATACAATCACGAGGTGCTTCAGATTGTGATGATTGTTTTAGTTGCGGACCAAAACATGATATAATGAAGAAATATAAGAAGAAATACAAGCTCAATTAGTGATTGGTGATTGGTAAGTGTTATTTACTATATTACTAATTACTATTTACTATTTACTAATTACTAATCACTAATTACTAATCACTAATTACTATACCATATTAGCACATTTATTTATTTATATATGAAAATACACGAATATCAGGCAAAGGAGTTTTTTTCTCGTTACAGGATACCGGTTACAAGAGAGAAGGTATGTTATTCTGTCGAGGAAGTATTGAAAACTGTTGAGGATTTTGATTTCCCCATAGTTGTAAAAGCACAGGTTTTAGTTGGAGGAAGAGGCAAAGCAGGTGGTGTTAAATTAGCTCGGAATGTTGACGAAGCACGTGAAGCTGCTCAGAAAATACTCGGCATGAATATCAAGGGCTATACTGTTGAGAAAGTACTTGTTGCTGAAGGAATTAAATATATATCCGAGTTTTATGTGGGACTTACCATCGACAGAAATTCAAAATCTGTAATCTTTATGGCAAGTTCGGAAGGAGGAGTTGAAATTGAAGAAGTAGCAAAAGAAAATCCTGATGCCATACATAAGTTCGTTATCGACTCCGATTTAGGTATGTCCGATTTTGTGGCAAGAAAGATAGCATATAAACTCTTTTCAGATCCTGATCAAGTAAAACAAGCTACGCATATATTCCAACAACTTTATCAGTTATTTATAGATACGGACGCCTCATTAGTTGAGATTAACCCATTAGTAATCACGGATAAAGGCAATTTACTTGCTTTAGATGGCAAGATGAATTTTGATGATAATGCTCTGTATCGCCAATCATCAGTAGCTGTATTAAATGAGCCTGATGAAGATGAGAAAAAAGAAATCGAAGCGAAGAAAAAAGGCTTGTCTTACATCAGATTAGATGGCACAATAGGCTGTATGGTGAACGGTGCAGGATTGGCAATGGCAACAATGGATTTAATAAAATACTTTGGCGGACAGCCGGCTAATTTTTTAGATATCGGAGGTAGTTCAAATCCGCAAAAGGTAGTCGATGCAATGAAACTATTAATGTCGGATAAAAACGTGCATGTAGTGATGATAAACATCTTCGGAGGAATAACCCGTTGCGATGATGTTGCCAGAGGTTTGGTTACAGCACTGAACCAGCTTGACGTACATATTCCTGTGGTAGTAAGACTTTCAGGCACTAATGCAAAAGAAGGACTTGAAATTATCAAGCAAGCTAATCTGCCGGTTGTAAACACTATGAGTGAAGCGGCACAAGAAGCAATGCGTTTATGTGTAGGATGCAATCAGGAGAATAAAATAAAAGTAAAAGTATAAATACCGTTGAAAATGAGCATATTAATCAATAAAAACACAAAATTACTTGTTCAAGGAATTACCGGAAGAGATGGAAGTTTTCATACATCAAAAATGAAAGCATATGGTACTAATATAGTAGCAGGCGTATCACCCGGTAAAGGCGGTCAGTATGTGGAAGAAATTCCTGTTTTCAACACGGTAGAAGAAGCAGTAAAAGCGACAGGAGCAGACACATCTGTAATCTTCGTACCCGCACCATTTGCAGCCGATGCAATAATGGAAGCTGCCGAAGGAGGAATAAGGTTAGTAGTCTGTATTTCAGAAGGAGTACCAACTTTGGATATGATAAAAGCCACTACATATTTAAAGAAAAAAGGCGTAAAACTGATAGGTGCAAACTGTCCGGGCTTAATAACACCCGATGAATCACTTATAGGCATTTTACCAGGTAATATATTTCTGAAAGGCAATGTAGGACTTATCAGCAGAAGTGGAACATTAACCTATGAAATGGTTAATCAGCTAACTACTAACGGTATAGGACAAAGTACATGTGTAGGTATAGGAGGCGATCCGGTAGCAGGATTATATTTTCAAGAATTACTACAGATGTATGAAGACGACCCTGAAACAAAAGCTATAGTATTAATAGGAGAAATTGGCGGTGATGCTGAAGAGCGCGCTGCACAATATATAAAGGACCATATCACCAAGCCGGTAGTAGCCTTTATTGCCGGTCAGACTGCACCTCCGGGAAAAAGGATGGGACATGCTGGAGCAATCATTTCAAGTGGCAGCGGCACAGCAGCCGAAAAGATTGCAGCCTTCGAAGCAGTCGGAGTTCCTGTAGCACGCCGCCCAATTGAAATACCGGTGCTGATAAAGGAAGTGATGGGAAGATAATAGAATGTGCTAATATGCTAATGTGCCACATTCACACACGCCACAACTCCAGCGGTTTCTGTTCGCAAACGACTTTCACCCAAAGATATAGGTGTAAATTGGTTTTGCAAGGCTAACTCTACCTCCTCAAGACTGAAATCTCCTTCAGGACCAATCAGTATAACAATATCATTATGACCTTCAAGTGCATTTTTAAGTAAAATTTTATTTTCGGGATAGCAATGAGCTATAAATTTACCTTTTACATTGTTATTTTGTACAAAATCATTAAATGTGGTGACAGGATTTAATTTTGTAAAAAAGGCTTTTACTGATTGTTTGGAGGCAGAGACTATAATTTTTTCAAGACGATCGGATTTGATGACTTTCCTTTCGGAATAACGACATAAAATTGGGGTAATCTCATCAATACCAATTTCTACGGCTTTTTCAACAAACCATTCAAATCTCTCTATATTCTTGGTTGGTGAAATTGCAATATGAAGTTTATAATTTCTTTTGCCATAATTGGTTTCAGAGCTATAAACCTCATATCCACAGTGTTTATGATGCGGTATGGTAATTTTTGCTTTATTATAACCTCCTACCCCATCAACTATTACAATCTCATCACCTACTTGCAAACGCAAAACTTTAATCGCATGAAGAGACTCCTCTTCAGATAGGATTCCTGATGATATGTCGGGTTGATAGAAGATATGCATTTAGCACACAAATAATTAATAAATTTCCTTTTTTGCAGCTAAAAGGGTATTTCTCAGCAATGAAATAATTGTCATAGGTCCGACACCACCGGGCACAGGAGTTATATATGATGCTTTAGGTGCAACTTCATCAAATGCTACATCACCTTTTAATTTAAACCCTGATTTAGTTTCTGTTGAAGTAACACGAGTTGTACCCACATCGATAATAACCGCACCCTCTTTTACCATATCACCTTTAAGAAACTCCGGTGAACCTAAAGCTGCAATAATAATATCTGCTTGAAGGCATATCTCCTTTAGATTTTGTGTACGACTATGGCAAACGGTTACAGTAGCATCTCCGGGATATGCCTTTTGCATCATAAGAGAGGCAACCGGCTTTCCAACTATATTGGAGCGACCGATAACAACGCAATTTTTACCTTTTGTCTCGATATTGTACCTTTTAAGCAGTTCGATAATACCTGATGGAGTTGCAGAAACAAAGCAAGGAAGTCCGATAACCATTCGTCCTACATTAACAGGATGGAAACCATCGACATCTTTCTTATAATCAATAGCCTCAATCACTTTGTCTTCCGATATATGCTTTGGCAAAGGAAGCTGAACAATAAAACCATCTATATCGGTATCATTATTAAGTTTCTGAATTTCAGCAAGGAGTTCGGCTTCGGTAATATTATCTTCAAAAGCGATACGAGTAGATTTAAAACCGACTTGTTCACATGATTTCACCTTATGAGCCACATATGTTTCGCTACCGCCATCGTGCCCTACAATAATCACGGCAAGGTGAGGTTGTTTGCCACCCTTAGCTAATATTTGCTTAACCTCTTCAGCAATTTCCAATTTAATCTGATCAGATATTGCTTTTCCATCAATTAAATTACTCATATTTATCTTCTTTTACCTGATTTCATTTTTCCCGGCTTCATTGTAGTAGCCATTTTCATCATTTTACCTGTTTGGTCGAATTGCTTTAGAAGTCTGTTTACCTCAACTATAGTAGTACCGCTCCCCTTAGCAATACGTTGTTTCCTGCTACCATTTAAGGATGAAGGATTTGATCTTTCATAAGGAGTCATTGAATGAATAATCGCTTCGATACCTTTAAATGCATTATCATCAATATCTACATCTTTTAAAGCTTTACCCATTCCCGGAATCATAGAAGCAAGATCTTTTATATTTCCCATCTTCTTAATCTGCTGGATTTGAGATATAAAGTCATTAAAATCGAATTGATTTTTTGCAATTTTCTTCTGTAATCTACGGGCTTCTTCTTCATCGTATTGTTCCTGAGCACGTTCAACCAAGGAAACAATATCACCCATACCGAGTATACGGTCTGCCATACGACTTGGATGGAACACGTCAAGTGCATCCATTTTTTCTCCTGTACCGACAAACTTGATAGGTTTATTTACTACGGAACGAATTGATAAAGCCGCACCACCACGAGTATCACCATCTAATTTTGTAAGGACAACTCCATCGAAATCAAGACGTTCGTTAAACTCCTTAGCGGTATTAACAGCATCCTGACCTGTCATCGAGTCGACTACAAACAATATTTCCTGAGGTTTGATAGCTTTCTTAATAGCAGCTATTTCCGTCATCATCAGCTCATCAATAGCAAGACGACCGGCGGTATCGACTATCACCACATCATTATAATGTTGCTTGGCATGTCTGATAGCAGCTTCAGCAATAGCAACCGGATTTTTATTTTCAGGCTCGGAATACACAGGAATTTGCAACTGTTCTCCAAGTATTTTCAATTGCTCTATTGCAGCCGGACGATAGACATCACAAGCTACTAAAAGCGGACGTTTACCGCGTTTATTTTTTAGAAGATTAGCTAATTTCCCTGAGAAAGTAGTTTTACCGGAACCTTGCAAACCAGACATCAAAATCACTGCAGGATTACCTTTCAGATCAACATCAACACTTTCGCCGCCCATTAATTGCGACAATTCATCATGCACAATCTTCACCATCAACTGAGAAGGTTTAAGAGCAGTAAGCACATTTTGTCCTAAAGCTTTCTCCTTGACAGTATCAGTAAAAGTCTTGGCAATCTTGAAATTAACGTCTGCATCCAATAAAGCCTTACGCACATCTTTCAGAGTTTCAGCAACATTAATTTCGGTTATTCTACCCTCGCCTTTTAAAATTTTAAAGGATCTTTCAAGCCTTTCGCTTAATGATTCAAACATTATTATAAGTTATGTAGTTATTAAAAATTAAAGCGATGCAAAAGTAGTAAAAAAATAGTGGATAACATGAACAAAAGCAGTACTTTTGCGTTCAATATCATTAATTAGTAAAGTTGACAATATGAATTTGACAGACAAATTGAGTAAGCGCTACGCAAGCAAACATATGAATGGAGAGAAACTCCCAAAACAAAAAGTTCACAATATATTAGAAGCTATAAGATTAGCTCCTACCTCGAAAGGATTACAACCTTTTAAAGTGTTTGTCGTAGAATCACAAGATTTAAAAGATAAAATTTTCGAGATAGCCGCACCCGGTCAGCCTCAAGTGCCTAAGGCATCAGAACTTATTATTTTTGCATGTTACAAAGAAATAACAGACGACGTACTTGGTGCATATTATAATCTTTTCAGATCGAGCCGACCAATGATTTCTGAAGAAAAGGCAACATCATATGTTTATTCAATAAAAAACTTTATAACACCTGACTTTGCTTTTGAATGGGCTGCGAGACAAGCATATTTAGCATTAGGATTTGGATTGGTAGCAGCAGCAGTAGAAGATGTAGATTCAGTTCCGATGGAAGGTTTTAATCCTAAGGCACTTGACGAATTATTAAACTTAGAAGAGCAGAATTTAGGTTCTGTTTGTATTCTTACAATAGGCTATAGAAATGAAGAAACTGATTACAATGCCACCTTACCCAAAGTAAGAAAAGATAATCAGGATTTATTTATATTTTTATAAAATGATAGATCATTCCGTATTTAACAATAAAAAAGTATTATTCCATACACTGGGCTGTAAGCTCAACTTCGCAGAAACATCCACTATAGGAAAATTAATGAGAGAGGAAGGCTTTGTAAAAGTCAAAGCCGGAGAGCAAGCTGATGTTTGCGTAATAAATACTTGCTCGGTTACCGATGTTGCAGATCGTAAATGTCGACAAGTAATTGGTAAATTACACAGGCAGCATCCAAAAGCTATAATAGTTGTAACAGGCTGTTATGCACAATTAAAACCTGAAGAAATAGCAAAAATAGAAGGCGTAAACTTAGTACTTGGAGCTAATGAGAAATTCAGTATTTTAGAATATCTGAGAGGTATAGAAAAAGATGATGAAGCTGTAATACATCATGGCTCAGTCAAAAAAGTACGAGAATTTAAACCCTCCTGCTCGCGTGATGACAGAACAAGATATTTCTTGAAGGTGCAAGACGGTTGCGATTATTATTGCACCTATTGCACCATACCAATGGCAAGAGGCAGAAGTCGCAGTGCAAACGTAGCAGAAACAGTTGCAATGGCAGAAGCAGCAATACGTGATGGCGCAAGGGAAATAGTATTGACAGGAGTTAATATCGGTGATTTCGGTAAGTATTCCGATGAAAGTTTTTTCGACTTAGTTAAAGCTTTAGATAATATAAATGCTGATGTAAGATTTAGAATTTCTTCAATAGAACCTAACTTACTTTCAGATGAAATTATTACTTTTGTAGCCGAAAGTAAAAGAATTATGCCTCACTTCCATATTCCTCTTCAATCAGGCTCAAATGAAGTATTGAATTTAATGAAAAAGAAGTACAATCGAGAATTATTCGCTCATAGGGTAGAGAAAATCAAATCGGTACTGCCACATGCTTTTATAGGAGTTGACGTTATTGTAGGCGTACATGGCGAAACAACAGAAGCATTTGAAGATTCATGTAAGTTTATCGATTCTTTGGATGTTTCTCAGCTACATGTCTTTACATATTCGGAAAGAGCCGGAACAAAAATGTTGGATATAGAGCATCACAACAGCGCAGCCGAGAAAAAGAGAAGAAGCGACATTCTTCATCAACTTTCTGACAAAAAGACTAAAAAGTTCTATCAGCAAAATATCAACAGTATCTATCCTGTGCTGTGGGAAAGTCGCATACATGATGACAGTATGATTGGGTTCACATCCAATTATATAAAAGTAGAGAAGCCCATCGACAGATCACTGATAAATACTGTAGAGATGGTAAAATTAGGTAGTTGGAATGAGAAAATAAGCGCATTAAGAATTATAAATACTTAATACCATCAAGCCACGAAGTGGCGACATCATGCATAACCGTATGCAAGCGAAGCGTAGCTTACGGATAATGCAAGCGAAGCGTAGCTTACGGTGAACACGAGCGAAGCTTAACACATTGGCATATTAGCATAACTTGTCCCGATTTATCGGGATTAACACATTATTTATATATGAACACAAAGAGAATTATTCCCTGTTTAGACATTAAGAATGGCAAGACCGTTAAAGGTATCAAGTTTGAAAACATTCAAGATATAGGTGATCCGGTTGAAATCGGTTCGTATTATGCACAAATGGGAGCTGATGAACTTGTGTTTCTTGACATTTCAGCTACTAACGAAAAACGTAAAACACTTTCAGAATTAGTTCCAAGATTGGCAAAACATATAAATGTACCTTTTGCCATAGGTGGTGGTATTTCTTCGGTGGAAGATGCCGAATATATCTTCTCTTGTGGTGCAAGCAAAGTTTCTATCAACACTGCTGCAGTTCAAAACCCTCAACTCATTAAAGATATTGCTGAAAAATTCGGCAGCAATCGCTTAGTACTTGCCTTAGATACTAAATTAGCTGATGGAGAGTGGGTTGTGTTAACACATGGCGGACAAAAAACCACTGAAGTCAATGCAGTTGAATGGGCAAAAGAAGCCGTTGCATTAGGTGCAGGTGAAATTCTGTTGACTTCCATGGACCATGACGGCACAAAAGACGGATTTGCAATTGATATCACCAAAGCTATAGCCGAAGCAGTTAACGTACCTGTTATAGCAAGTGGAGGTGCCGGCAATATGGAGCATTTTGCAGAAGTTCTTACCGAAGGAAAAGCTGATGCAGCATTAGCAGCAAGCGTGTTTCATTACAGAGAAATCGAAATTCCCACATTAAAAACATTCCTTCAAGAAAAAGGCATCCCTGTTAGAAAATAACAGACTACTTTAGACGTGATTTTATATCAGCTTTAAGTTTTTTCTGAAAACCATTGAGTATTGCGTATATAACCAATGCGATAGAAGTGCCCAAGAGTATACCACCAACTATATCAAAAGGATAATGTACACCAAGATATATACGCGAATACACTACGGTTGTAGCCCAAATATATACAAAGGTAGTATAGAATTTATTTTTAATAATTAGAGAACTTAACAAGGCAAAGCCGAAAACATTGGATGCATGTCCGGATACAAAGCTAAAACCTCCGCTCATATAGCCTTTAACATGGTGAACCATACCAGCTAATGAAGGCTCACGCGATGGTCTTACTCTTTCAACTAACTCCTTAATTAAATTCGTAAGTTGGTCTGTAAGTACCACACAAATTACAATCGATAAAATAATCCAGATCGACTCAGACCTCCATTTCTTTATTAAAAACAATATTACACCAAGATAAAGCGGTATCCACACCCATACTTTGCTGATATAATACATTGGCATATCCAAGAATGAAGTATGCAAACCATTGAGAGTTAGGAATATTTCAGTATCTAAGGCAACTAACCATTCTATTAAATTCATATTTTTTCAATCTTTTTCATTTCTACCCAGCCTACACTGCCATTGATAAGTTTTATTTCAAACCAATCACCGAGGGTACTGAGAATTGATACTTTCGTACCTTCATGTAATTGAAATAAATCTGTACCGCTTTTATCGGGCGAACCTTTAATTATAACTACTCCATCCATAACTATTGCTTCCTGATGCTCAATCATTTGATTTTTCCGCATTCCTGAGAACACACCAAACGTTACACTAACAATGATTAAAACAAAAGAAATATAAAATGAAATCTTACGTACAGATTTATTTCTACCAAAGACAAACAATAGTGCAGATATCAGTGCAAAAATAAAAATAAAAGCTGATAAATAAAACCAATTATTTGTAGTTAGAGCCTTCATGGTTATTCTTACCCATTTTTTTAAGAAAAATACTTCTGACGTTTCAATACGATCTGTAACTTTTTGATTAGCAAACTCAAGATTGAATTTTGCATCTTCATAAGCAGGTGCTATACGCAAAGCCCTCTCATAATTAAGAATTGCCTTGCCTAATTCATTCATTTTAAAATATGTATTACCAAGGTTGTAATATATTTCAGGTGCAACTCCTTCGTCTTTTAAAATACTCTCATATTTTTCTGCCGCATCCTCATATTTCTTTTCTGAATACAACTTATTTGCTTCATCAAAGTTGGTTAAACCAGCCGATACAAACAAAGTCAATGACAACATCGATGTCAAAAATATCAACTTACGTAACATAAAGCTATAATTATTTTTTAACAACATCTTCCAATTCACTAATCACATTAATAGTCTCCTCATATAGATTACCCATTTCCTGCTGACCGGATCCGGGAGCAAAACGAGCAAATTCACACGTAAATAAAATCTCATTTAACCGAGCAATAAGCTTTTCGTCTATATTCAATGATACCAAATTTTCCTTAATGGTATCTTTATTAATTACAGCAATCGGAATTGATAATTTATCACTCAAATAACTCCAAACGGCTTTCATCACCTCTTCATAGAACTTTTCTTTATCTCCTGCATCTAAAAGTTTTTTCGCAAACTTCAATCTTTTTCTTGCAACTTTGTTAGCTTTGCGATTTTTCACCATTACAATATCTGCATTATCTTTAATCTGCTTTCTCAAAAGAAGATACAAAATTAAGCTGATTAAGAGTGGCACAATATATAACAACCAATATTTAAAATGTTCAAAAATATAAACTTCTTCATTCTGAAGATTAATTTTTCCGGTATATATATATCTGATGTCAGTCCCAAGTTGCTTAACATCCTCTTTATTAGAAAAATTACTTACAACAGGACGATCTTCCACAGTTCCGTCACTTTTCAGTACCTGTATGGAATATATCGGAGTTTTAAGTGACTTATATTGCTGTGTAACAGGGTCGAAATAAGACATTTCAGTAGATGGGATTTCATAAGTACCAGCATGTCGAGGAATAAACATAATTTCAATAGTCTTATTACCCGATAAACCGGAAGAAGCAGTTTTGAAATTATTGTTCACTTTTGGATCATAAACCTCAAAATCATCAGGGAATTTAAAATCAGGATTTTTCAACAGTTTCATATTTCCACTACCACTGATATTAACTTTCAAAGTAACAGCTTCATTAACTTTAATCTGATTAGAAGATATTGATGAAGTCATATTATATTGACCGACAACTCCTTGAAAATTAGAGGGCTTACCAGAAGGCAATTCTTTAATTTTTATTTTGGTTGGCGGTACTTCAACGCTTTTTGCGACATTAGTATATGATTCAAAAAAGTCATCAAAAATACTTCTTACAGGTTTACGACTTTGTACTCGAATTATAGCTTCAAACAGAGCCTTATCAACAACCAATTCACCGGCTGATTGGGGATATAGAATAACCTCATAAAGTACAGCCGTCAGGAAATTTCTTCCATTATAATTTTCATATGCAAGTTGAGTATTGCCAGTTCTTTCAAATTCTTGTTTAAGAAAGCCCTTGAAATCAGGCATGCTTTTATTGCTAAATTGAACAACATCGTATGTTGTATAAAGTTTATAAGTAAGTTTAATAGCCTCTTGCTCAAACACATTAGTACGAGAATATATTGGTCGGATAAACAAGTTTGATGCAGATATTGAAGCTTCTGCAGATGAAGAAGATGCCGAAGAAGATGAGGAGGATGAGGAAGATGATGATGGCGCACTTTGATCATCTTCCGGCAACACCTTGATACTCAATCCGCTTGAAGTGTATTTCTGACCATTGGAAGTAATAGTAGCAGATGGAATAGTAAAAGTACCTGTTTTTTGAGCTTGCAGAGTAAAAGTATAAGTAATAGATGTTGAGGAAGTCATGTTACCATTTATAATCTGAGTACTAAAACTTTCCGATTTAAATGGTCCGGCTAATATATCAAAATTTGTAATAGCAGGTGCCTTAAAATCAGACACTTTAGCATTAGCAGTAAAAGTTATCTGAAAAGGTTGTCCCATTATGACAGTATTTGGGGCAGAAGCTGTAAGCTTAACCTCATCATTTGCTTGCAGACTTACGACAGTCAGAAGCAAAACCACCATATAAATTATCTTATTTCTCATACTATGCAAAACATTCAGTCATACATAAAAACATAATTATCATCTTTCTTACCAATCTTTCTCAACTGTTTTACGAGAACTTGCAGGTTGTTTTTTAGCTTTTTCCATTGTGTCATTTTCATCCTGCATCAAAGCTTCAAGTATTTGCTCAGCTTTATCCTTAGATATATTCGGTTGAGGCTGTTCTTCCTTTTGCGATTCATCTTTCTGCTGTTGCTGCTCTTTTTCTTCAGGCTGCTGATTTTTATCCTGATTTTGATCCTTATTCTGATCTTGCTGATTCTCTTGGTTTTTCAGTAAATGTTGAGCTAAAGCAAGATTATAACGCGTTTCATCATCTTTAGGATTTACCTTCAATGATTTTTTATAAGCTTCTATGCTTTCTGCAACCTTTTTCTCCATCAGTAGTGCATTACCTGTATTATGCAAAGCAGCAGCAAGTTTATCTTTAGAAACCTTTTCAATTGGAACAGCTTTTTGATACTGCTCAAGAGCTTCAGCGTATTTTTCTTGCTTAAACAAAGCATTTCCCAGATTATAATTAGCTTCAAATGATTTTGAATTTTTTAGTAATCCTTTCCTATAAGCAATTTCAGCTTCAGTATATTTCTTTGCTTTATACAACTTATTACCTTCACGAACATATCCATTTTCCTCCTGTGCAGCGACATTTAGAACCGTGAACGATATCATCATAAAAAAAATCAACTTACTTGTCTTCATATAAAACGACTACTTACAATTTATCCTTCAAATCGAATATCTTCATTCTACTTAAGCGTTTGTTTATTCTGCTAAAAATGAAGATATCTATAATTATTAAAATAAGTGCAATGATGGCAAATGACTGATACTGTTCGTTAAAGCTTGAAAAAGTCGTAGTTGAAATTTCAGATTTTGCCAACTGATCTAACTCCTTCGAAATAGCTTTAAGTGCGGTATTAGTATTATCTGCTCTTACATAAATACCCCTTCCTGCACTTGCAATCTCATTACACATTTCCTCGTTCAACTTTGAAACCACGACATTACCTTCTCTGTCTTTTCTGAAACTCATAGTGCCTTCAATAGGAATTGGTGCACCTTGCGGTTTGCCCATACCAATAACATGAACGACGACCCCTTTGTTTTGAGCTAACTTAGCAGCTTCTACAGCATTATCCTCGTGGTTTTCACCATCAGTAATCAAAATTATTGCCTTTGAAGCAACACTTTTAGGATTAAACGAATTAATAGCCAAATCAATAGCAGCCCCGATAGCTGTACCTTGTCGCGCAATTAATTTAGGTGAAATACTACTAAGAAACATTTTAGCAGACACATAATCGACTGTAATCGGCAATTGCGTAAAAGCATCACCGGCAAACACAACCAGACCGACCTTATCATTGGTCATATTGTCGATTAGCTGTGATAAAATTTGCTTTGATTTACCCAAGCGATTAGGAGTAACATCCTCAGCAAGCATTGAGTTTGAAATATCCAAAGCCACCATTACTTCAATACCCTGCCTTTTAACTTCTTCCTTTTTAGTTCCAAATTGCGGACGGGCAATCACAATCACCAAAAGCGCAACAGATACCATCTGAATAATAAACTTAACAGTTGGTCGAACTTCCGACACATTAGGCATCAATTGATTAAGCAATTCAGGGTCACCAAATTTTATAATATTCCGCTTCCTTTGGATTTTATAGAAGATAAATATTGCTATCAGAATTGGTATGACTAACAATATAAATAAATATTCAGGATTTGCGAATCGAAACATACACTTTACAATTAAAAAGCATTAACTACTTATTTATCAAGGTATCTTTTTCAGATACGTATTTCTGACAAACACTTCAACAACAAGTAAAATCAAACCGGCAAGAGCAAATATCAGATACTGCTCATATTTCTTATTATATTCTTTCACACTGATTTTAGTCTTTTCCATCTGGTCAATTTCCTGATAAATACTACGTAATTTTTCATTATTAGTAGCACGGAAATATTTGCCACCTGTCATATCTGCAATCTCTATCAATGGCTTTTCATCGAAAGCTGATTCCATTTGCTGATATTGTTTACCAATAGGAGTCTGAATAGGAATATTTACTTTTCCATACGACCCAACACCAATAGTATATACCCTGATACCGAAAGTTTGAGCCAATTCTGCGGCTGAAACCGGAGCAATATCACCTCTATTATTATCACCATCAGTAAGAAGAATAATCACTTTTGATTTAGCCTGACTGTTATGCAGACGATTAACAGCGTTTGCAAGTCCGAGACCAATGGCTGTACCATCTTCAATCATACCATACTCTATGCTGTTAAATAAATTCACTAACACAGCATGGTCGGTAGTCAGCGGACACTGAGTAAAACTTTTACCGGCAAAAAGCACAAGTCCGATGTTATCATTTGGACGTGAAAGCACAAATTCATTAGCAACAGTCTTTGAAGCCTCAAGTCGATTTGGACGAAAATCTTCAGCCAGCATAGAGCCTGAAATATCGAGGGCGATTACTATATCTATACCCTCTGTATTTTCAGTGCGCCACGAATTAGATGATTGTGGCCGTGCAATAGCTATTATTATCAGAATAACAGCAAGAACACGCAAAACAAACGGGAGATGCAGCAATCTGATTTTCATGCTTTTAGAGAAAGACTCCAAATGCTTATTTGTAGATATCTGCAAACTTGCGTCAGACTTATATAACTCTTTGATATACCAGAAAATAATCGGTATAAGAATTAAAAGAGCAAATAAATATTCAGGGTTATGAAATGTCATCTTCCTTTACCTCCTCTTCAGTTTTTAAATTTGTTTCATTAACAAAAGCATAAGCATTATTAAGACTCAGCTCGTGTTCATCAGGACCAACATTCCACTTGGCAAATTTAATTAAATCTGCCAAATGTAAAATCTGTTGAACTTTCACATACAAATCCTTGTTTTCCAATCTAAGAAAATTCAACTGAGTTAAAATCTCGTCAGATGTCATTTCTAAAGCCGGTATTTGATATATACCATCAATATATTCACGTAGAACTTCAGTCAGCTCGGAATGATATTCCTTATGTCTACTTTGTTGCCACAATTTATCCTGTTTAATTTTATCAAGTTTCTTAATTGCCGTATCATATGGTGGAATTGCAGGTTTATGTTCTTCAGATTTAATGACTGATTTCTTTTTCAGCAATAGAACCAAAAGATACACTATAGCTGCAAGTAAGACAGCACCTATAAGCCAAGGCAATACTTTTTTAATAAGATACAACAGACTGAATTTTGGCTTAAAGACATTTTTGATATCAGCAATCTGAATATTGGTTGTATCAATTTCGAATGGCTGTATTACTTTAAGGGACAACTCATTAGTCCAAAAAGTATCCTCACCTTGAACAAAAGGAAAGGATGGAATCAGATACAGACTATCATTGAAAGAAGTTAGGACAAGAGACTGTTTGATATTCAAGCTACCATCAGCAGTTTTAACCGTATCATTTTTCAGGCGTTCAACTATTTCAATGCCTTTTATAATTTCGTCTGAAAATAAAGGAGTTTGTATGATTTGATCAGGTGCTTGATTATACTCAAAAGACATTTTAGTTTGCTGACCGATCCAAATCTGCACAGAATCAAGACTTGCCTTAACGCTATTAATCTGAGCATTTAAACAATTGCCATGAATAAGCAACAGAAACATCAAAAATAACAAAACACTTCTTTTCATCTTCAAATATTTTCTCACTAAATAAAGAGTTTTCAAATTATTAAGCCCTCATTTTGAATAGTTTTAATAAAGTCTTCACATAATCGTCAGAAGTACTCATTGAAACCGAATCGACTCCTGATTTAGTAAACACCCTTTGCAGCTCAATTTGATTTTCGCCCCAGTGGTGACGATAACTTGTTCTCAGTTTTTTATCAGCAGTATCCACCCATATACGTTTACCGGTTTCAGCATCTTTAAGCTTTATCAATCCGACATCAGGTAAATCCGTCTCTCTGATATCAAATACTTGTAAAGCAACCACATCATGTTTACGATTTGCTATGGTCAATTCTTTTTCGAACTTACTATCAATAAAGTCAGATATAACGAAAGCAGTCGAGCGTTTCTTAATTGCATTAGTAAAATATCTCAATGCTTCAGATATATCGGTTTGATTATTTTCAGGTTTAAAAGTAATCATTTCACGAATGATATGCAGTACATGTTTACGACCTTTTTTAGGAGGAATAAACTTTTCAATTTTATCAGAAAAGAAAATAACACCTACTTTATCATTATTCTGAATAGTAGAAAAAGCAAGAGTAGCAGCAATTTCAGTAAACACATCCATTTTCATTTGAGATACTGTACCAAAAACCCTACTTCCTGAAACATCTATCAGCAACATAACAGTAAGCTCCCTTTCTTCTTCAAAAATTTTGATATAAGGATGACCAAATCTTGCAGTTACGTTCCAATCGATAGAGCGCACATCATCACCATACTGATACTCTCGAACCTCAGAAAACGTCATTCCCCTACCTTTAAAGGCAGAATGATACTCACCCGCGAAGATATGATTAGACAATCCACGCGTTTTAATTTCAATTTTCCTTACTTTCTTTAAGATATCGCTGGTTTCCATATATTAAGGAACTTCGACTGAGTTTAAAATTTCGGTAATAATTTCGTCTGATGTAAGATTATTAGCTTCTGCTTCGTAGCTCAAACCTATACGATGACGTAAAACATCATAGCAAACGGCACGAACATCCTCAGGAATCACATATCCTCTGCGCTTGATAAATGCATAAGCACGAGCAGCAAGGGCAAGATTTATTGAAGCACGCGGAGAAGCTCCGAAAGCAATCATATCTTTCAATGAATCAAGACCATATTCTACAGGGAAACGAGTAGCAAAAACTATATCTACAATATATTTTTCAATTTTTTCATCTATATAAACCTGACGTACAACATCACGAGCTTCAATAATTTCCTGTGGTGATAATATCGGAGTTACTTCCGGCTTATCCTTTTTAAGATTTTGTCGGATAATCAGTTTTTCTTCTTCTTTTTTAGGATAATTAATTACCACTTTCAGCATGAAACGGTCAACTTGAGCTTCAGGTAATGGATATGTACCTTCCTGTTCTATAGGGTTTTGAGTAGCCATCACCAAGAAAGGCTGAGGTAATTTATATGTCTTGTCACCAATCGTAACCTGATGTTCCTGCATAGCTTCGAGTAGAGCACTTTGTACTTTTGCCGGAGCGCGGTTAATTTCATCAGCAAGGATTAAATTTGCAAAAACAGGACCTTTACGAATGCTGAATTCTTCTTTTTTCTGACTGTATATCATTGTCCCAATCACGTCAGCAGGCAATAAGTCAGGCGTAAACTGAATTCTATTAAATTCTCCCTTAATCAAGTCGGATAATGTTTTAATTGCCAATGTCTTTGCTAATCCCGGAACTCCTTCAAGCAAAATATGTCCATCAGATAGTAAACCTATTAGCAATGATTCAACTAAATGCTTTTGTCCAACAATCACCTTATCCATCCCCATTATCAGAGAATCAACAAAATAACTTTGTTTTTCGATTTTCTCGTTTAGTTCACGAATGTCAACTGAATATTCCATATAATTAAAATAAAAATTTTATGTTAAAAGCAAACAAATGTACAACAAAATATATTTATAAATCATTGAATTAATAACTATTAACGCCATTTTAGATTATTAAGTAATGCATAAATTATCATATAAAAAACCCGCATAAGTCAAATAATCATCACTTAATAATTATTTTCTCATGCGGGATAAATATTAATCGCAATATCAAGAGTTTATCTTGTTATTTCTGATTTTTCTCAACCCATTTTCTTGCATTAACAAAAGCTTCTACCCATGGAGTTATTTCATCATTTTTAACTCTATTTTCAGGATAGTATGCCCATTCCCATGGGAAAATTGCTCGTTCAAGATGAGGCATCATTGCAAGATGTCGCCCATCGGCAGAAGAAATAGCAGCAGCCGAATAAGATGACCCATTAGGATTTGCAGGAAAACTGTCGTATGAATATTTTGCAGCAATATGATAATTTGCTTCATCTAAAGGTAGAACAAATTTACCCTCACCATGAGCAAACCAAGTTGCTAACTTACTGTTTGATAACGAACCAAGCATAACCGAATTGTTTTCAGGAATAGTAATACCAACAAATCCGGAATCAAATTTATTAGAATCATTATAAGACATTTTTACTTTACTATTGCCTTTTTGCTTGATTAAATCCAATTCAACCATTAACTGACAACCGTTACAAACACCCAGACTTAGAGTATCTTCACGTTTATAGAAGTTTTCCAATGCTAATTTTGCTTTATCGCTATATATAAATGCTCCTGCCCAACCTTTTGCAGAGCCAAAAACATCAGAGTTAGAAAAGCCACCGCAGAAAACCAACATATTAACATCTTCAAGATTTTCGCGACCATTAACAAGATCGGTCATATGCACATCTTTTACATCGAAACCTGCAAGATAAAGCGAATAAGCCATTTCTCTATCACCATTTGTACCTTTTTCACGGATAATTGCTGCTTTCACACCACTTGGCTTACGATCCTGAGTTAGATTAAACTGTGATAATTTGCCGGTAAATCCATCTTTAAACTGAATATCCAATGGCTGGTTTTTATAATTATCAAAACGCTGAGTAGCACAAGTATCACCGCTTTGTTTTCTGTCGAGAAGATAAGACGAATGATACCAGATATCTCTCAATTCATTTATAGAGAAAGTATATGATACCTTTTTCTTTTGAATATCTATACGTCTTTCTTCAATTGGGGTTGCAATATGCGTAAAACCTAAATTGTACGAATTAAGCACTTTCTCAACTGCTTTTTTATCTTTTACCTGTATCAGGACACCCGGATTTTCAGCAAATAAATTAGTTACAATGGAGTCACCTGCCAAAGTATTCAAATCAACTGATAATCCACCGGAATTATTACCGAAACACATTTCCAATAAGGCTGTAATCATACCTCCCTCAGAAATATCATGACCGGCAAGAATAAGATTATTGTTAATTAGCTCCTGAATAGCTGCAAAAGCAGATTTAAAATAATCAGCATCTTTAACAGTCGGAACATCATCACCAACTTTATTTAGAGTTTGAGCTAACACAGAAGCTCCAAGCCTTTGTTTGTCAAAAGAAAAATCGATATGATAAATAGCAGTATCCAAATCATTTACAAGAACCGGACTAACAGTTTTCTTCACATCTGCAACTTCACCTGAGGCTGAAATAATAACAGTACCGGGAGAGAAAACTTTTTCATCACCATATTTTTGTGTCATAGATAATGAGTCCTTACCTGTAGGAATGTTTATACCAAGAGCAATTACAAAATCGCTACAAGCCTCAACAGCCTTATACAAACGAGCATCTTCACCCTGATTTTTGCATGGCCACATCCAGTTGGCACTTAAAGACACGGACTTAATACCTTCAGCAAGCGAAGCCCATACAATATTCGTAAGAGCCTCAGCAACAGCCATTACCGAGCCGGCAGCAGGATCAGCCATCGCAATAAGTGGAGCATGACCAATAGCAGAAGCGATACCCGACTTTCCACGATAATCAAGTGCAACAACACCCAAGTCGCTCAATGGCAACTGAACTTCACCGAGACATTGTTGACGTGCAACTAAGCCGGTAACAGAGCGGTCGACTTTATTAGTAAGCCAATCTTTGCAAGCAACTGACTCCATTTGCAAAACATTTTTCAGATAGGTTTGCAATTGATTATCAGACACTTCAAAAGGAGAATAATGTTCTTCAACTGTAACATCATTCATTACGGTTTTAGGTGGTTTGCCAAACATGTATTCTAACTTAATATCGATAGGTCGCTGACCATCAGCTTGTTCGAAGACAAAATTCATGTCGCCTGTAGCTTCACCTATTACATACATAGGCGCTCTTTCACGTTCAGCTATTTTCTGAACTAATTCAATATCTTTAGCTTTTATAAGCAAGCCCATACGTTCCTGACTTTCATTACCAACAATTTCTTTTGCACTTAAAGTAGGATCGCCAACAGGTAATTGCGACATATCGATTTTACCTCCTGTAGTTTCAACCAATTCCGACAAGCAATTCAGATGACCGCCTGCACCATGGTCGTGTATAGACACAATAGGATTTTCGTCTGATTCAGCCAATGTACGAATAACATTAGCTACACGTTTTTGCATCTCTGGGTTTGAACGTTGAACAGCATTCAATTCCACTGCATTATCATAATGACCGGTATCAACAGACGAAACAGCACCTCCACCCATTCCGATACGATAGTTATCACCACCCATCATCACCATCTTATCACCTACTGCGGGTGTACCTTTTAGAGCATCTCTGCGATTTCCGTAACCGATACCACCTGCAAGCATAATAACTTTATCGTAACCGAATTTTTTATCATTTTCCTCATGTTCAAAAGTCAGAAGTGAACCGCAAATAAGAGGTTGACCGTATTTATTACCAAAATCAGATGCACCATTAGAAGCCTTAATAAGAATTTGTTCAGGCGTTTGGTACAACCATTTTCTTGGATTGATATTATTCTCCCAAGGTTTAACATCAGCCTTTATTCTATTTATATCTTCAGCTTTATTTCTTGGATAAGAAGTCATATATACAGAAATACCTGCACTCGGAAGACTTGCTTTACCACCACCTAAACGGTCGCGTATTTCACCTCCAGAACCGGTTGCACCGCCATTGAAAGGCTCAACTGTAGTAGGGAAATTATGTGTTTCAGCCTTCATTGAAAGCACAGTTTCAATTTGCTTGGTACCAAAAAAATCAGCTTTATCACCAGATTGTGGAGCAAATTGTTCGATAACCGGACCGGCATTGAAAGACACATTATCCTTATAAGCAGAAACTAACTGATTAGGGTTCTCCTTTGAAGTCTTGCGAATTAAAGAAAATAAAGAATCAGGCATTTCTTCACCATCAATAATAAACTGACCATTAAATATTTTATGGCGACAATGTTCTGAGTTTACTTGAGAGAAACCAAACACTTCTGAATCAGTAAGTTTTCTTCCAACTTTTTCACTTACTTCGTTTAAATAAAGAATTTCATCCTGACTGAGAGCGAGACCTTCCTGCTCGTTATAAGCAGCAATATCATCAATATAAATAATAGGATCCGGTTGTTTATCTATAGTAAACATATCCTGATCTAAAGAATTATACAAAGCCTCAAGCATAGGATCGTAATCGATTTCAGCAGAGTCAGTTGGCTTACTTTGTACAAATTTGAATTCTTCTATTCTTTCGATATTTGCAATACCCATATTTTGAGTAATTTCTACAGCATTAGTACTCCATGGTGTGATCATTTCACGACGCGGTCCGATGTAAACACCATCGACAACAGATTGGTCGAGAGCCTGAGCACCATCGAATAACCATACTAATTTTTGAATATCGTTTTCAGAAAGAACATTTACCGATTTAACGGCAAATAAATTTTGAGATGCGGTTTTAAAAAATTTAATCATGAGGAAGTAGATTTTTTGAAGTGCAAAGATAATATTTTTTACAGCTTTAAAAAATAAAAAAGAGACGAAAAATCTACGTCCCTTAATTTATTTTAAATTTCTTTATCCGAAAAACCATTTATGCAGTTCACCGTAATTTTTTTGATACAGTTTGTAAGCATCTTCAATAATTTGAAGTGCAACTTCTTTATTAAAATATTCTTCAACTACTACAGTCTTATTTTCAAGTTTTGTATAATCCTCAAAAAAACTCATAGTCTCTTGACGCACATGAGGAGGAAGATCAGTAACATCATTATAATGATTAACACTTGGGTCGCCGGCAGCAACAGCAATGATTTTATCATCAGCTTCACCATTATCAAGCATCCTCATAACACCAATCACCCTTGCTTCCACAATACAAAGAGGCACTACATCTATACGGGATAAAATCATAATATCAAGCGGGTCTTTATCATCACAATATGTTTGAGGGATAAATCCATAATTATGAGGATAATACACAGAAGAATATAATACTCTGTCGAGTTTCAGCAGTCCGCTTTCCTTATCCAATTCATATTTAGCACGATTTCCTTTAGGTATTTCGATAATGCCCTTTACAACATCTACTCTATCGGTCTGAGGCACAACTTGATGCCATGGATTAAAATTACTTCTCATAAAATTTGTGCAGTGTGATCTTTTGTTTTTACTTCTTTCGGACTTATAACTCTCTCTATTATACCATTTTCATCGATAATGAATGTAGTTCTAAACATACCCATATACTTCCTGCCATACATAGATTTTTCACCCCATGTACCAAAGATAGTAGACAGTGTTTTATCTGCATCAGCAATCAAATCGAAAGGCAAGTCATATTTAGCAATAAATCCCTGATGAGATTTCTCACTATCGGCACTTACACCAATTATTTCGTATCCTGATTTTCTCAGCTCACTAAAATTATCTCGAAGATTACATGCTTGAGCAGTACATCCGGGAGTGTTATCCTTTGGATAGAAGTACAATACAATTTTTTTACCTTTATAATCAGATATTTTTATTTCTTTTCCATCTTGATTGATACCAAGAACTTCAGGTGCTTTATCACCTATATTCAAAGCCATAATAATTTAATTTGAAATTAGAGCACAAATATATGGAAAAAAAGTGATTATCTCGCAGAAAACATGTTCCAATTTCTTTTGTTAAAATTATTCACAAAAAACGAAAGACAATTAACAAAAAAGCTAAGTATCCTAAAACAATTTTGACCTCTACAATGTTAAAATATCAAACTAAAATTACAACTATCATGGATTTAATAAAATTATTAACTATTACAGTCATAAGCATTACAAGTTTTGGACTTACAACTACAGAGGCACAATGTCTTTCAGGTGATTGTAAAAACGGAAAAGGTACATTTAAGTATTACGATGGAGTTTACGAAGGTCAGTGGAAAAATGGTGAATGGGAAGGTAAAGGAACTTACACTTTAGATAATTCTTTTACATATGTCGGAACTTTTACTAATGGGTTACTTACAGGAAGCGGCACCATGACATATACTGATGGCAGCGTGTTAGCAGGTAATTTTGTTGATGGCAAGCTCAATGGGAACGGAAAATTTACTAATAAAGATCGTGGTTTCTATTTCGATGGCACTTTCAACTCTTCATCATTTGTAACCGGCAAGGGTATTATCCCGTTTGGAGAAGATAAATACACCGGTGAATTATTAGACGGAAAAGTGAACGGCAACGGAATATACAACTATGCTAATGGTAAAAAGTTAGAAGGTGAATTCAGGAATGGCAGTATCTATAACGGGAAGGGATTTCTTGTAATGGCAAACATGACTTTTGAAGGAGAATTTAAGGATGGAAGATATTCCGGATATGGTATACTAACTATTATTTCAGGTTCAGATAAGAAACAATTCGAAGGTATTTTTAAAGATGGTAATCCATGGTCAGGAACTGGATTTTTAAAATTTAATGATTTTGATTATTATAATGGGTCAATATCAGACGGTAAATATAACGGACAGGGAGAGCTAAAAATTATAAGCCAAAATACAAAGATATTGAAAGGATTCTTTAAAGATGGTAATCTGGTGAATGGCTGGGGACATGTAGTTATTAATGACATAACTATAGAAAGTGAGATTTCAGGCGGAAAATTCAATGGCAAAGGAACTGCATCAGACTCAAAAGGAAATAGGTTCTCGGGGACATTCGTTGACGGAATGTTTAGCAATGGTACATATACTGGTCACAATGGATATAAGTACACAGGTGGCTTTAAAGACAATAAACCTAATGGACAAGGGACAATATATTACAAGGACGGATATAAATATATTGGGAATGTATCTTATGGGCAAAGATGGGGAGATGGAACTCTATATAATTCGTCCGGCACCAAAGTATATGAAGGTCATTGGGGTTCCGACAAGCCAACTGGAACATATAATCAGTCGAGTTCGTATTGGAGTAACGATAATAGCTATGACGATTTTGACGAATATGACGAATATGACGAATATGATTATTAAAAGCAAACAACACTAATTTTAAAAAATATGAATAATTACAAATTCCACCTCGTACTATCAGTTTTATTACTGTCGAATATTTTTTCTTTCAGTCAGAAAAAGAGTCTATGCAATGCTTTAAACATACTCGAGCAATTGTCTGTTCAAAATTTCGAACCTCTTAAAAACGGAAAAGACACCGAACAGGACAAAAACGGATTTACTTATTTCACACAGCTACAAATTACCGAAGCTGAAAGCACCCGTATAACAGATATTTTTAATAATGTAACTTTTACAGCTTATTTCGGTGTGTTTAACTCAAAAGAGCAAGCTCGCAATAAGGTTACAGAACTTACAAACTCTTTGAAAGGATGTTTTACAAATATGCAATTTTTCAGGTCTGTGGGGGAAATTCTACAAGATGATAGATACAATTTTGCATTCTTTTCCGATCAAGGATTCAGACTATATAACGCAGCATTTATTATAAGGCAACACGCAGAACAATACTCGCTTAATTTTGAATTTCCGGGTATAAAAAAAGATAGGTTTTCCGATAAAATATCTGAAATGCCTTATAATGATTATAGCTATGTAACCCAATCAAAGAAATCGGATAGTTTTAGTAATGATCTGGCAAAAACTATGGCTGAAGCTAAAAATACTTTTGCAAACTTCAAGGGTGATGAGATTGACCTTGGTTCATTTGTATCAACATTTTTCTCATCAAACTTTCAGATTTCCGGTTATAAAGACTGTTATATTGAAGAAAATTTATCCGGTAGAATTAGCTATGTGATACCATATTTAAAAGAAGAAAGTGGAGAAAATATTATGTCTCGTGCTAAAGATTGCATGAACAAACTTGGTGAGGCTCTGGGTCCGGAATATGCTTTTAATGTTGCAATGGACGGCAGCACAATAAATTACGTCAAAAAGTCGAATCCAATGACTAAAATATTGAGTATCCTGCTAAAATCTAATTCAGATAACACCTATGGTTTGGATATAATGATTTATGCTGTTAAATAGTTGATAAACTCTATTTTTCTTTTTTCTTAATCAAAAAACACATACCTATAAAAGTAAATAATCCATTTAGTATCAATCGCTCATGACTAAATTCATAGCCATTAAACCAGAGTTTTGAGTTTAAATCGAAGATAAGCGTAAGCATCGGAGATAAAATTGCAATCCAGGGTACGAATTTATCTTTTACTTGTTTTTTTGTGATTATGCCGAACATAAAAATACCGAGTAGTGGACCGTAAGTATAACTTGCAAGCTTGTATACAGTTTGTATGACAGAGTCATCATTCAGCATATTAATAACATAAATAACAACAGCTATAATTATAGCCATAGCTGCATGAACTTTAATCCTCTGATTTTTCACTTGCTGTTCTGATTTTTTCTTAACTCCCAAAATATCAATCAAAAAAGAAGTGGTAAGGGCGGTAAGAGCTGATCCGGCAGCAGCATAAGCAGCAGATATTAAGCCAATTACAAACAAGACACTAATAATTATCGGAAAATAACCTTTAGTTGCAAGAAAAGGAAAAACCTCATCTCCTTTATCCGGTAAAGCTATATTATTATGTGCAGCAAAAGTATACAGTAAAACACCAAGCATCAGAAACAGTAAATTAACAAATATCTGTAGAATGCCTCCTGTAATCATATTCTTCTGAGAATCAAATGTATTTTTACAACTAAGAGATTTCTGCATTAAATCCTGATCTAATCCTGAAATTGCAATAACTGTAAACACACCTGCAAAAAACTGCTTGAAGAAATATCTTTTATCGTTTATATCATCAAAGAAGAAGGTTTTAGACATACTCGAATTTGCAATTATATCAAACAAACTACCATCAATATTTCGTGCAATATAATATATACTCAGCCCAACTGTTACAATCAAACTAAATGTTTTTAAAGAATCCGTCCATATCAATGATTTTACTCCTCCTTTAAATGTATAAAGCCAAACAATACCCACAGTAAAAAGTAAATTAAGTGCAAAAGGTAAATTAAGCGGACCAAATACAAGTAATTGAAGTACGACACAAACTATAAACAGTCGAATAGAAGCACCTAACATTTTCGAAACAAAAAAGAACCACGCTCCTACCCTATATGTTGAAATTCCAAAGCGATTTTCAAGATATTCGTAGATGGAAACCAAATTCATTTTAAAGAAAAGTGGAATTAAAACAAAAGCAATAATAATTTGTCCGACTGCAAAACCAAGCACCATTTGCAGATAAGAAAAACCACTTACGGCAACCATCCCCGGTACCGACACAAAAGTAGCACCTGAAATAGCAGCTCCTATAGTAGCAAAAGCAACAACATACCAGGGTGATTTTCTATTACCTGTGAAAAAGCCTGCATTATCAGCCTTTCTACCCGAAATATAGGATACTGCAAATAGCAGAGCGAAATATAAGATGACTGTCAGTAGGATTGTAATGGGGGTCATATGTGATTAGTTTGGAGTTTGGAGATTAGTGATTGGTGATTGGTAATTAGTGATTAGTGATTGGTAATTGGTAATTGGTAATTAGTGATTAGTGATTAGTGATTGATAGAGACGCCCAAATTGGGCGTCTCTACGTTGGTTTGGCGGACATCATATATAATTATACGACATTTTATTCTTCATAAAGCAAATATGGTTTTCGTTGTTTTATAAATAAATTCACATCATTTTGCCACATTGCTTTTATTTCGTCAGCATTTTTTCCTTGTACAATCATTTTCCGTACATAATCTACTCCTATTAGCTTTTCAAAAAATGGACTAAAGAAAAAATTATCCATATTTAAGTTACGGTATGCATCAATCAAATAAGATAAATCTATACCTTTCGACCAAATATCTTTATGATACAATCCGCTGAGGTTCACGCCATAGCACAATCTATCCTGTTGAGGTGGACGCAAAGCCGACTTCATACTTTTGGGTGTAAATGTAAAGTCATAACCTTGCATATTGGGGTGACCATATATCTGAAATGGTAAATCTGTTCCTCTACCCAGACTTACCGGAGTGGCTTCAAAGAAACATATAGAAGGATACAAATATATAGATGTCATATTCGGCAAATTTGGTGAAGGCGGAATAGACAATGTATACAAAGTCTGATGAGTATAGTTTAAGCAAGTAATCACTTTTATATTGCATATCAAATCATTAGGCAGCCATTTTTCACCATTAACCATTTGCGCAAGTTCGCCTAATGTTAGTCCGTGAACCACAGGTATAGGTAGCCATCCGACACCGGACTTATACTTCATGTCGAGTATAGGTCCATCTACATAATGACCGTTGGGATTTGGACGATCAAGGATTAACATCGTCTTTTGCTGCTTAGCACAAGCTTCCATCAATCTTACCATAGTTATGGGGTACGTATAATAACGCAAGCCAACATCCTGAATATCAACTACTACAACATCAAACTTGCTCATAGCTTCTAAAGTTGGTTTTTCATTTTTACCGTCAAACAAGGATATAATAGGTACACCTGTTTTTTCATCTACGGAGCTGGCTATTAAATCACCCGCTCCAGCATCACCTCTAAAACCATGTTCAGGAGAAAAAACCGCGGTTACATTAATATTATTTTCAAGTAAAACATCAATAATATGTTTACCGTGTACTATACCTGTATGATTTGAGAATAGTGCTACTCTTTTATCTTTTAACATATACAAATACTCATTTGTACGTTCTGCACCAACAATAACTTTATTATTTTGTGCTGTCGTAAAACAAGAAGTAAAAAGTAAAAAAGCAAGTAAAAAGGATAATTTGTGGTTTTTCATATATAAATAATGTGTTAATCCCGATAAATCGGGACAAGTAATGTCAATGTGGTATAATGATTAGTGATTAGTAATTTGTGATTATTATTGTTTATTTCATTCAAAAATACTACTTTTGCAAACATAAAAACATCTTTTTAATCTATAAAAAATGTTATTTATTATTTTTAACATTTAATTAATAAAATAATGGTAAGTATAACAGAATCACCATCTCGCTTTCCTCATTTAGACAGAATGTCGATAAACGAATTATTAACGGGTATTAACGAAGAAGATGCGAAAATTTATTTAGCAATACAAAAAGTACTTCCGCAAATTGAAGTATTGATTGACAAGATATTAGAAAGAATGCAACTTGGTGGTCGTGTTTTTTATATAGGAGCCGGTACCAGCGGACGATTGGGCGTATTAGATGCATCGGAAATACCACCAACATTCGGAGTGTCGCACGGTATAATAATAGGGCTGATAGCGGGAGGCGACACAGCATTGCGCAAAGCCGTAGAATCAGCAGAAGACAATACAGAGCAAGCGTGGAAAGATATGGAAGTCTACGACATTAACAAGTTGGACACAGTAATAGGCATTGCAGCTTCAGGTACAACACCTTACGTAATTGGAGGTATACAAAAAGCAAGAGAAGAGGGTTTACTGACTGGCGGTATTACTTGCAATCCCGGCTCTCCTTTATCCTTAGCAGCCGAACATCCTATTGAGGCGGTAGTCGGACCCGAATTTGTAACCGGTAGTACACGTATGAAAGCAGGAACAGCACAGAAACTGATTCTTAATATGATTTCTACTGTGTTGATGATAAAAATGGGGCGCGTGAAAGGCAATAAAATGGTGAACATGCAACTGACCAACAAGAAGTTAGTTGAGAGAGGCACAAGAATGATAGTTGAAGAATTAGGATTACCCAAAGAAGAAGCAAAAAGCTTATTATTAGAATATGGTTCGGTCAAAAAAGTTTTGGATGCATATAAAAAAGGATAATCATGCATAAATCAGATCCTGTTATACATATTGGAATTGTCAGTGGAGAAGCTATACAATTTAAACTGAATGGGAAATTCATACTTGGCGATGATAATCAAGAGTTTAAAGACCTTAAAGGTATTGTAAGCATTTCAGACAATAAATCTATTGTACTAAAGATTGGTGATTATGAACAAGTGTATAAAGGAGGTATAATACTTACGCCACAGAACGAACAGACTTGTGACTTTGAACTCTTTGATGTAATCATAGGTGTTCAGTTCCATTGGGAACGAGCAGAAAATCAACGTTTTAGAGGAGATTTGAAATTCTATGCAGAAAATGGTAAGATAACGGCTGTTAATATTCTGTCACTTGAAGAATATTTGCTTAGTGTTATATCATCAGAGATGAGTTCGACTTCGTCACTTGAATTGCTTAAAGCACATGCTGTTATATCAAGAAGCTGGTTATTGGCTCAATTAGAAAAAAGTAAAGAGGTAAAGAATGCTGATTATACCACCTTTAACAAAACGGAAGATGGCTATATTAAATGGTATGATCGTGAAGATCATGACAGGTTCGATGTTTGTGCAGACGACCATTGTCAACGTTACCAAGGAATTACTATGGTAAGTTCACCAAAAGTCGCCGAAGCATTACAACTGACACGCGGAGAATCACTGATTTTCGATGGCAAAATTTGTGACGCCAGATTTTATAAATGCTGCGGAGGCGTTACCGAACTATTTGAAAACACATGGGAATCGGTGCATCATCCATATCTTTTGAAAGTAATAGACAATAATTCAATTGATGATGGATATAATATGGATTTGACACAGGAAGAAAATGCAAAGAAATGGATACTTGGCAATCCTGAATCATTTTGTAATACAACCGACAAGGCGGTGATTTCACAAATGCTGAATAACTACGACCAGGAAACTCCTGATTTTTATAGATGGGAAGTTAAATTGGAACAAAGTGAATTACAACAACTTCTAAAGGAGAAATTAAATATAGATATAGGAGAAATTAAGGATTTAATACCTTTGGAGCGTGGAGAATCAGGAAGAATAATCAGATTAAAAATCACTGGAACTGACAAAAGTATTACAATAGGCAAAGAATTAGAAATACGCAAAGCATTATCAAAATCGCATCTTTACAGTTCAGCTTTTGTAGTAGAAAGGCAACTAAGTAAAACGTCAAATTCCGCTATTCCTATATCTTTTACACTTAGGGGAGCAGGCTGGGGACATGGTGTAGGATTATGCCAAATTGGTGCAGCAGTAATGAGTACGAAAGGCTACTCGTATCAGGAAATATTAAAACATTACTTTCCGGGTTCAAACTTGGAAAGACTCTACTGAAAAGGTAAATTTAAACGTATGAAACAACTCATTTTAACTTTAAGCATCATTCTATGCTTACCGATTTTCGGACAAAAGCAAGCGTCTGAAATCAAATTAGATAGACAGAAAATTAAATATGTTGACAAAGTAATACTTCAATCAATTGAGAAGAACGAAATCCCCGGTGCGGTACTTTGCATAGTATCATCCGAAAAGATATTATACAAAAAAGCTTATGGTAACAGGCAGGTTTTTCCAAAGGTAGAGAAAATGACCACTAATACAATCTTCGATTTAGCTTCTATGACTAAACCCATTGCTACCGCAACTTCAATAATGCTACTTGCAGAAAGAGGACAGTTACGACTTACAGATCCGGTATCGATGTACATTCCTAATTTTGATAAAAAAATACAGATAATACATTTACTCACACATCTATCGGGATTACCTCCTTATCCTCCGGTAAAACAAGTAAAAAGTGATATGAATAAAAATCAGGATGCACTGATGCAATATATCTTAAAGTGTAAAAAGCAGAGTAAACCCGGTAAAGAATTTACATATAGTTGTCTGAACTACATAACTTTACAAAAAATCATTGAAACAGTAACCGATAATAATCTTAGTGATTTTACAAAAAAGAATATTTTTGATAATTTAGGAATGAAAAATACAATGTTTTGTCCTGACACTAAGAAATTAAGACTTATTGCACCCACAGAAATGCAGGACGACAATTCAGTATTACGTGGCATAGTACACGACCCATTAGCAAGAGAGTTGAAAGATGGAATATCAGGTAATGCTGGCTTATTTTCAAATGCGGATGACATGGCAAAATTTGCTATGGCAATGCTAAACAATGGTGCACTAAATGGAAAGAGGATATTAAGTCCGTTATCAGTAAATGTACTCACTACCGTACCGGATAAATATTCAGAATTTGGTCGCACACCGGGCTGGGACAACTCATCAGCATATTCATCCTGTAAAGGTGATTTTTTGAGTAAACACACTTATTCTCACACAGGATACACAGGCACTTCAATAGTTATAGACCCTGACACCGGCATTGCAATTATATTACTTACCAACCGTGTTCATCCTTATGATAAAAGTTCTATAACACAACTTAGAGCATTAGTATCAAACGCAGTAGCCGGAGCGATTACAAAATAACCTTTTTAGTTTTATTATTGATTTGATATTGATTTTCAGGATGAAGCATTTTTCGTGATAGTTTAATCAATATTTGAAACAGCATTTAATGTAGAATTTAAAAAAGCTGCTGCAAATTTTACAATTTACAACAGCTTTTCAAACAATAAATCACACAATCATCGAAAAAATCACCTTACAAATTTGGTCGACTGCCCGTTGATTCGAATAATAAACATACCTTTACCAAGTTCATGAGAATAAACACCATCAGTACGAACTTTATCGAGTAGCACACCATTCATATTATATAATTCGATATCAGACAAGCCATTCAATTCAATTTCAATACCCGAATAATTTTGTTTAATTTTAATCTCTTCCTGTTGATACTGATCCACATAAGTATATAAGAAAGGCAAAACAGACTCATGAGCACCGGCATACGTAGTTTCATCACGCTCAGTACCTAAGATATCTTTAAGTACACCTGCAAGACGAGGAACAGCCAAATTACCATCTGCTTCTGAAGCACCCGCAATTCTTAAATCACCGGTAGCAGCATTGAAAAATTCCACATTCACAAATTTAGAATCTGCATCTTTACCACTTCCCGTCTGATAATTAGCTAAGGTAGCATAAGTTCCGTTAATAAACGCTTTTTCATTCGCAGCATCAAAGTAGAAAATATTATGATTAGAAGTACCTCCGTTAGTTCCTCGGATAAAGAAATTTGGAACTTCCGTTTCTGCACTGATGAAAATATTATTGCTTATTTCAGGCGTACCTGCAGCAATATTGATGGCACAATAAGAAGGATCTGCAGCTGATGGGGCTTCAACATTAGATACAGGCTTCTTGGTTAGTGATTTCATATAAAATGTATTGTGTCTTATCACACAAGTAGAACCTACACGGACAGTTTGTAACATACAAAATCCATCACCAAAGCTTTTATCTACTCCTCCAAAGAAATTATTGTCAATATACCACGTACCACCTCCACTTGCAATTATACCTTTCATGCCGTAATCGCCTGTAGTTGAATTGTAGGTTTTTAATTCTGCAAAGTTATTTCCTTGTACCATAATATCTCCTGAGAGTCCCCCATTTCCCATAATACCTGAACTTAAGGTAGAAGCATTGGTTTGAACTACATGAAACTCATTGCCCGATATTTCGATACTATTTACATGATTTAAAAAGATACCTCTTGTACGTGCATCGATGTAATTATCTTTAATTACCACGCCAGAAGCTGTAATAGCAGGAGCAGCATTGGCATAGGTTCCTATACCTTGAAAAGCACTGTTTTTCTTACAGGTGATGTGATTGTTCTCAATAGTTACATTCTGAGGCATAGTATTTACACCCCTATCGGTTTGGCAACGGATATATATCCCATAACCGGATGTTCCACCTGTAGCTCCTTTATGCTCAATGATGGTATTTCTTACCGTAATATCCTTACTATCGTTTAATATCACAATAGGACCATTTCCGGTATTCTGAGTATCCGAAGTCATGATTTTTAGACGTCGAGTAGAACCTCCCTCAGCAAAACCATCGATGATGATATTTTGAGCTGTACCTAAATCAGCCCAGGCTCTACTCGATTTAATACCTATACATAATGCTCCCGAAGGTCCCGCATTATCATTAGCTTGGTCAAACGTTATCGTTCTATCTACATCTGAATCGGGACGAATAGTTATGGTATACTCGGATGGATTAATTAGTCCCACATTTGTAGTTTGCGTAATATCACCATTGATATACAACGTAATATTTCCTGCAATTCCGTTGTCATTAATTGCAGTAAAAGCGTCGGTCAGAGATATGTAGAAAGTACTACCATCACCTGGGTCATTTGGAGCATAATAATTACCTGCAGGAAGTGCATCAGACAAAACAACCCCTGTTGATAGAGCTACAATAAGAAGAAAAGTAAAAATTTTTTTCATAAGGCGACATGTTTTAAATTAGTAATATAAGATTAAATTATTAAAAAAATAAATTCATTAACTTGATGTCAAAGTTATACATATAAATTAGAGTGAACAACAACACCAACAGCATGAGAAAGCAAATAACAGGCTATTCTAAAGATTATATCACTGAATATCAAATATTTACATATCTTGCACAATTAAATATTAAGCATTTATTTTAAGTTATTTTATATTATAGATATATAATTTAACACAAAAAATCATTTGTAAAGGAAAAAACATGATAAATATAAAATTATTTAATTAACTTTGCAACGGTTGAATCATCATGTATACAGTACTAATACTAATATAATTATGAGACTAATAGCAGAAAGTGGATCTACAAAAGCAGAATGGAGTTTAGTTGAAGGTAGCCATGTCATGGAACATGCTTTCACAGAGGGTATTAATCCTTTTTTCCAAACGAGGAGGGAGATTAGTCGAGTTATTCGTTTACAGCTTCCTGAACAGTTTTTTACACGTAAATTAGACGAAATATTTTTTTACGGCGCAGGCTGTACATCCGAAGAGAAGAAAAACACAGTTAAAGCCTCGTTAATTTCTCAATTTAGAGTGCCAACATCGGTTTACAGCGATTTATTAGCTGCCGGTCGCTCATTGTTTGGTAGCGAAAAGGGAATAGCATGTATACTTGGAACAGGGTCTAACACAGGAATGTATGATGGCAATGAAATTATCAAAAACGTAAAATCTTTGGGATATGTACTTGGTGATGAAGGTAGCAGTTCGGTTTTAGGCAAGATGTTTCTTAGCGATTGTTTAAAAAATCTTGCACCTCAGGAACTAACAAAGCAATTTCATGAAACATTCGAGCAATCGGTAGATGAAGTATTAGATATGATATACAATCAGCCTTTCCCAAACCGTCAAACTGTCTAAAAACCCCACTGCATTACTAACCCATTGATTTTTGATA